>Ga0193743_1000010_pt1 | contig 133129 bp, 169 predicted proteins | sample L2c2metaG_FD_143038 | JGI IMG/M metagenome (GOLD analysis project Ga0193743, IMG submission 143038) | Soil microbial communities from a riparian zone of the East river system, Colorado, United States - L2c2 | ecosystem: Environmental > Terrestrial > Soil > Riparian zone | place: USA: East... | reverse complement strand
TTTCTGATCTGGTGCCATCTGATACCCTTGGCACATGCACATTCAACTGAAAGGTCATTTCCAAATTTGACCTTCAAATCATTTGCAAAAGTCATATCTTCTCACTTTGGATCTGATATCTCTCTGGCTACTGTGTTGGTTCTTGTATTCACACTAGCAGAAAATGTTAACTTGTTAAATCTTCACTTTCCACAACAACATCCAGAGTACTCTGGTGAAAATGCTACACAGTTGACTGGGTGGATGAATGCATTAACTAGAGCAATAATATCACATCTGGGACAGAAAGAAAGTAAAACTTTGTTTCAATATGCTAATGTTGACAAAAGTGATCAAGACAAACATCTTGGGCTTCAAATTGAGAATTTGGCTAAAGCATTGAATTTATCTCCTTATGACAAGAAAGAAAACTACAGAGGCAGACTGGAAACTGTATCAATGGAACAAATTCAGCCAATTCATGTTATCTGTCCAAAATCTTTTGTGTGCAGCACTGCTTCTTGCAAACCAAGAAGCTTAGTTCGAGCTAGCCGAAGTCGTGATGAGCCAGATGTTACACTCATCAAAGGGCAAATCATTTATAAAAGAGTTCCAGTGTTGTCTGGAAAATGCCCCAGTTGTCAGACATTGTACCATGCTGATCATGAAATATACTTGTCATCATCTGACTCAATTATAACCCCAATGCAAGTTTATCTGAACTCTGCTAAATATCTTAAAATTGGAAGCAATATATGGGTTGATCGGTCCTTTTCAAATGCTGCTGTAAATGCTATGTATAATTTCCATGCTTCAGCTTCTGCATATACAGAGTACTGGAATAATACTTTTGGTTCAGACTCTTTTACTCTTAGTCGGCCACATATATGGCAGGCCTTTGTCCAGGAATCTTTAAGGACAATTGCTGCAGAATCCAATATAGATATTGAGTTAGATGTTAACCTTGATATCAAAGAAGTCACTGCTGAAGCCTTTTCCATACTTGGTGAAAATGGATTAATTAGAGCAGCAGACCAACATGCTTGCTCTGAATGTACTCAGGAATATAAAAAACACAGTGACATTGTGCTTAATAATGACCCAGCTGCTCTAATAGGAATTGATGGACATCAGTCTGCACCACCACTTATTGAAGAACCCACACTTGATCCTGCTCTAATTGGCATTGATAACACTGGAGATCCTTCTACAAACACTGATAAGAAATATGTCAAGATGGTTGTTCTTGATGGAATTGTTATGGGACCAACTCATTGTGCTTATGATAATTGCCAGAATGATCTATCAAATCACAGAGGAGGCTCATTATGTGACTATCATGAGGTTGAACTTGGACCACAATGTCTTGTACGCAACTGTCACCACAACAAAGCTGAAAATACAAATGAATGTGCAGCTCATCAAAGAGAATGGAATACCTATAAAAAGTTTCATACTGGCCACACTCAGTCTGGAATATGCAGAATACTTCAGAGACCTGGGGAAAGACAGCCTTGGAATCATACAGTCAGACAACCAAATGTGCAACGTCATGATGACATCAATGATGATCCACCACCACCAGCTAATTATTTTAGCCCTGCACAATATTACTGTGTAGAAACTATCTGTGCTCCATGTGGAGTTGTTATAGCCTGGACTAAATTTGATAAGTCTGAGTCTCCTACAAGAATCTTGAATTTTCTTGAATCAGTTTACCCAGAAGAATCCTCTAGACCAGATTATATATGCATTGATAAAGGTTGTCAAGTTTTACGTACTGCAGTAGCAAATAAAAATGGGGAAAGACAACAAGATTTATTGTTGACACCTACCACTATATAAATCATAGGGTTCAAGATTATCTCTGCAGAAAGTATTGTAATCCATCTCCAGCAGATGGTTCAGCTCCAAACCTTGTGATAATTGGTTATGATAACAATGGCCAGGCATATGCTAAACGAGCATTTAATACACAAGTGTGTGAGCAACTTAATTCATGGCTGGGTGGATATGAATCCATTCTCAAATGCATGACCCCTGGGAATTTCAACTGGTTTCTTCATGCCATGCTTTTTTATCACACTAAATCTGTGATCAAGCAACAACAGAGAAAGAGAAAAAATCAGGAAGAAGACAATAATGATATGGGATTGGATGAAGATGCTGATGTCAGAAGTGACCAACTTTCTGCTAGTGACTCTGATTAGAGACAAACATAAATGTAACAAGTGTACCATAGTGTAAATAGTCATATGACCCTGATGATATTATATATAACTAGTGACAAAAATAAATGCAACAAGTTAGCAGTGTACTACAGTGTAAAAGAATCCACTGGAATCCACCTAGAATCCACTGGAATCCACCTAGAATCCACTGGAATCCACCTAGAATCCACTGGAATCCACTGGAATCCACCTGGAATCAGTGGGGGAGTGCAAAGTATTGATCCAATGGTATGTATCCATGCTCCTCATAGTCCATCTCAGATGTCTGATTTAGCCTGCTCTCTGAGCATATATACTGTACCAGAATCATTTATCACGCCTACAATGAGCTGAAAAGATCTGGGTCTTAGAGTGATGGACTCTTACAACTTTTGGCAAGCCATTTTGCAAATTTCCCTATATATCCAAAATTCTCTATATTTATCACGTGTCCATCGTTTGGGTAGCGAGCGATGCCGCTTGTCGGCCTTACCGAGTTATACTACAATCATCAGCTTTTAAGCAATTATAAATGAGTAAATTTATACATATACATATAACTACATAAGTATTTAAAAAGGAAATAAAATGAGTAGAAATGGATGAGATATGCATGCTATGCCAATAACGAGCGCTGAACCATATCCGGAATGAATATTATCGATGCTGCCGGCTGGGGTGGCAAGTCGCTGCCACCGCATCTCACTAGGAACTTACATAGGTGTATACCCTTTCCACTAGCTGCCAATCTGAGTCATTGAAAACGCTTCTCAATCCGATGGCTGACAATGGAAAATGTGGCAAAACACCTCGGAGGTGGGTTTTACTCAGCTCACTAAAAGGCATCACGTGACCGGACTCTCGGGACAACTTCGCTCCAGATCGATTGAACTTCGTGTATATCTACCGGCCTAGCTAGGGGAGTTGGGTAGAGGTGCCTGTTCCCAGTGGCATGACAGATAACTATCACTTATCCTTAAAGAGATGGCTCTACTTATGTGCTTGACTGAGATACCGATTAGCTGCTATTTCAAACAAAGCTACGTTATTGTACTCTATCCTAAGGTGTATTCTCACACGAAGCACTTGGTCTTCTACGTGGCTATGGCAAGATGAGTGATGTAATGTGAGATAACGCGGTTAAAGGAAGTCGGCCCGATTTGGCCACCTTCCAAAGGATTCAATCTAATCTGTCCGTCAAAGCCCCAGAGGTTGGAAAACACCTGTACGATGGTCGCAATTGACGCGTTTTTGTGTAGATCAATCTTCCACCGGACCATCCTACGTTTCCATAGCCGAGTCAGCTGTGGCATCCCGGGTTCTTGTTTCTGGAGGTTTGGTTAATCAATCAGGTGTGATCTACACTAGTCTCCCCTAGACAGACTTCGATATATGTGATGTATGGATCACGATATATGAAGATATACACTGGCAGAACATATATAATCTTCTCGCAGCTTTGAGGTGCTTGCGTAAATTTGATTTGTGTGGGGGCTTGAGGCGAAACTTCGTCAAAAAAGGTTCACAACAGTCGCTATGTGCTCTACTTAGCTGTCCTTACACTAAGTACGGTTCCACAGGTGCAGCACAGGATTGATTAAAAATTCCAGAACGGGATTGGCCACTCCGTTCGTATACACAATTTATATATTACGTACCTATGGTAGAATAAAGCATCCAGATTGATAATATCTGATATCTCGAATGACTGCGTGAGAGGCAGTCTGACATGTTCCCCAAGTCCATGCAACACGTTGCTTGGGGTATACCTTAGTATACCGTACTAAGCGTGAGACGAAAGCGTGTCCATCTAATTAGTGACAGACGTTTATCTCTTCGCGGAAGTTGTCCGAGGGTACGGCGAATTCAGACAAGAAAATGTAACGCAACAAATTTGTTCAAAATACCCTAGAAAGGGTAATTTAAGTGTGGATGGCCACAGGTAAAAAATCAACAGTTTGCCAGTGACTTCGGATATGAGGACCCCCTAAAGTCCCCAGGTTTTAGTCAAAACCGGGGTCAGGGGACTTTTTGGGGTCCTCCTATATAAGGTTTGCATCAATCTTCAGCGCTTCAGCACCACCCACCTTGCTCAGTGGTGGAAAGGCCGTTACTGCTATATTCATTTTTCATGACACAGTCATTTATCATTGCCTTACTGAGGGTATTTTAAGACTGGCAGGACAATGATTTTGAATCCATACCGCGCTGTCCACAAGTTACAGATGAAGGGCGAGGAAGAATCCAGAATGGTTGATTCTTTACATATTTAGGCCAGATACAACACGCTCAGCCCTCAGAACTTTTTTTGGCCATGATATTTTTTGGCATGTAAATTTATCAACAAGGTGAAGGATGGGCGGCGATTACTCTCAGGCTACGCCAAATATGCGCTCCACAAATCCCCAAAGTCATCACTTTTCATTGAAACCTTATGACACTCATATGAGTTATATCTCTCCTCGCGTTGCTCAAATGATTCTACATATGGTTAGCCGTACGATCAGGAGAAGGCGACTACCTCCACCGGTGGAAATAAGGTGGACGACGATTGCCTGTCTAATAAGTTCTCAGAATCAGATTAGAGGTGGCGTCCCATTTTTCTAACTTGACAGGCTTAGGGTGTCTAGATTACTATCATCTATTTTCAAGGAGATGACCCTATGTGTTTGGAGGAAGCTTGCTTGATCGCCGATCCTAACGTGTAATTGCTACCGCAGATAGGGCTAAACTTATTCAAATGGTATTCCGAATGCGCGGGGTATATTCAACACTGCCTTGGCCTCTGCATGGGTATTGTCAAAATGCGGATATTGCAGTCACTGGGAACTTACTTAAACTGGTATGCCACTGGATCGGATTTGTATAAATACCTCTGCTGCGCTATCTTTCTTCTTTATCCTCTTGTACCAGACGCACCACAATCTCAAACTTGAACTACAAATTCACTCAATCATGCAATCCGTGAGTCGCATTTGCATCTGCTCACCTTCAACCTTGAAGCTCACCCTCGATGTCGATAGGTAACCTCCGTCCCTGTTAACTACGGCTGCAACCAGGCTGACTGCGCTTGTCAAAATGCGTAAGTTTCGTCTCCGGCACTTTGATATGCGACCTTACCGTCTGCCAAATTTTAGCACTAGTTGCGATTGCAAGGGCCACAGCCACAACTAATATCAAACACCCAATCACGGTGATGGGAAACCATAACTCGTGGAGAATAAGAACAAAGGACGATATATGAATTTTGTATTGAATATAACATTGTTGCCATTTCAAGTCACGTGACACCTAAGCCTTTTCCTGAGCAATTCCCCAGGTCAGAACAATTCCTCGATCAAGTGACAGATATTAGAGTAGATTTTAGAGTCGACCTGGAAGTTGGCTGAGCAGAGTGATACGGATCCTCGTCGTGATTCTTCATTATCAACAGTCGAGTAATCGATATGAAATTGATTGACGCTGGCCGCAGTGGCCGGATCCCGTTTTAAGCCTGAGGAAGCTGTCTCGATCAGGATTCGAAGAGCAGATCGTCGAATCTGCCACTCCAGCAAGTAGTTTGTTGTGAATCGGCGTTAACAAATGCCTCATGCCGCGATGCTATGTCGTGAGCCTTTGGTCCCGAGTACATGGTGGTTTAGAGTTTTGACACTGTATGAGGCTTTGATCGAAAAAAAGGCAGTGGAGGTGATTAGTCGTTGGAACTTGATGACCTGTATCTGCCGTCTCACACAAGCAGCGTGTAAATAACTGGATCGGACCAATCATGTCAATTAACAATCCTGAAAGGATGGAAAAGAAAGGGAAGTAAAGTCACCTTTGCACCCGTTAACACAATCTTTCTCGACACGAAGGATAAGCAGTACGACCTTGGGCTTGATATGAGACAACTAGATGAAAATGTCGGCAATAGTTTGGTGGTTTATCTGATACCCACCTCAGGTTCGTAGCTAAACTGCTCGTGACTGCAAGTCCCTCTAAACGAATGAGAAACTTGATGTCACAGCCCCCCACGATATCCCGAATCTTGAACTTTGAAAATTTTGCTTCGAAACCCATTTTCTGAACAATGCGCGTATTTTCGCTACGCGAGTCGCAAGTCATTTTCTGACTTTACACCAGTGACAACCATCTTTCCTGACGCGCGGATTTTCGCAAGACATTTTCAGGTGCATTATCTGGGAGTGCGGCTTGGTGCAATGCTGCAATGGCAACATTGATATCAGAAGGCTCTTACATGAAGTCAGTGGATACTCAAATATTTGATCTTAACCTGTCCGCTGTGAGAGACTATGACAATGCGCGTCCAGTACTTAATGGAGTAATGTTGGAATAATGGAATGGATTTTCGCTGACGCATTCTGAAGAGCACGTGCCACAGTTTTTCACAGCAGTAATCACCGTATCAGACGCGTCCAGATCGATTGAACCTCGTGCACTTATATCTCCGAGCTATACTTAAGTGGAATGCCTTTTTGCCAGTGGCACGACAGGTCACTATCACTTATTCTTAAAGAGATGGCTCTACTTATGTGCTTGACTGAGATTAGAGATACCGATTAGTTGCTATTTCAAACAAGGCTAAATTATTTTGTATTCTAGGGGTGTATTTCTCACACAAGACACTTAGCTCTACATGGCTATCCGCAAGATGAGTGGGAATCAGATGTGATGTAAAATAACGCCGTTAACTAACAGTTACCCGTAGTACTTGACTGATTTGTATCGCAGGTGCGTGGGGTATCGATATTTCTCACTGTATACTTCATTTGGCAGGATCCATATATGGCAATGGGGGGATCTGTATAAATACCCCCCTGCTGCAATAATTTCTTCTCCATCTCGAGAACTCTCTCTTGTACCAGACGCACCATAATCTTAAACTTGTACCACCAACTCACTCAATCATGCAATCCGTGAGTCGCATTTACATTTGCTCACCTTCAAACTTGAAGCTCACCTCGATGTCGATAGGTAACCTCTGTCCCTGTTAACTACGGCTGCAACCAGGCTGACTGCACTTGCCAAAATGCGTAAGGTCATTCCCCAGCGCTTTGATATGCGACCTTACCTTCTGCCAAATTTTAGCACTGGTTGCGATTGCAAGGGCCACAGCCACAACTAATATCAATCACCCCTACTCACCGCGATGGGAAACCATAGCTCGTGGAGAATATGAACATTGTACTCATTAAATCATGTCCTTATACACTTATGAAAACCTATGGCCGTAAGCAACGCTCAGCTGAACTTGAGGTTGCCAGCATGATGGTAGTAAGTAAGTCGGTTCAGGAGTCAGCGCATTCTGCCTGGTCAAAACCCTCTCGGCAGCAGGGCAAATTCTCGAAGATCATGCTGCCCATAAATGATAATTGCAGTGTTTCTCACAAAATGATTGTTGGAAAGTGTATTTATTTCCGATATCGGTCCGGTTCGGCCACCTTCCTAAAGCGGTAATCCTGGATCTGTTCCGTCAACGCCTGTGCACGTTTTTGTGTATCTTCAGCATCCCTAGCTTCCACCGGGTCATCCCATGCTTCCATAGCCAGGTCAGCTGTGGCATCGTGTGTTTTTGGAAGGCTTGGTTAATCAATCAGGTATGATCTACACTGGCAGAACGTGAACAAAAGTAGATTTGATTTGTGCGGGTGCTTGAGGCGAAACTTCGTCAAGACAAAGTTTATGACAGTCACTTTGTACACAATTTTTTTTAGCTTAGCTGTCCTTGAAATAAGTGCGGTTACACAGGTCCAGCATAGGGTTAATTAAAAGATTCCAGAACGAGATTGTACAAACAATCCATATTTTTACGTACCTATGGTTTCTAAATACGCCATATTGATGATATCTCGAATGACGCGGCGTGAGAGGCAGTCTGACATGTTCCCCAAGTCCATGCAACACGTTGCTTGGGGTATACCCTGATATACCGTAACCGTGAGACGAGAGCGTGTCGCCATCTAATTAATGATGCCAGTGATGGACTTTTAACGTTTTTCAACGTTCATCTTTTCACCCGAGGGTACGGCGACTTCACATCAGAAAAAATGTAACGCAACAAACTTGTTCAAAATACCCTAGAAAGGGTAAAGTGTGGATGGCCTCGGACCGGATATGAGGACCCCGAAAGTCCCTAGGTTTTCTTGGGATCGTGAGCCTTTTGTCCAAATTAAGCTTCGCATCAATCTTCAGCGCTTCAGTACCACCCACCAACAGTGGAAGCTCTGTTTTATTTTTCATTACGAAGTCATTTATTTTTATTCCTCATTGCCTTACTGATGGTATATATTAAGACTGGCAGGACATATTTTGAATCCATACCGCACTTTCCACAAGGTACAGATCAAGGATTGATCTCTGCTAGGAAGAATCCAGGATAGTTGATTCTTTAAGTATTTATGCCAGACAGAACACCCTCAAATTTTATTGGCGATGATTTTTTTTTGCATCAGCAAGATGCAGGATAGGCTCCACCGGTGGACATTAGGTGCACGAAGATTGCCTGCCACTCCCTGTGGCTCAACTAGAATTAGATTAGATGTGGCATCCCATTTTTCCAACTTGACAGCCTTAGGATGTCTAGATTACTATCATCTATTTTCAAGGAATGGCCCAATGTATTTGGAGGAAGCTTGACCGCAGATCCTGACTTTTCATCATGTGTAATTGCTACCGCAGATAGGGCTAAACTTGTTCAAATGGTATTCGGGATGGCCACGGGGTATGTTCCACATTGCTTGGCCTCTGTATGGGTATTGTCAAAATGCGGATATTGTACAGTCACTGAGAACTTACTTAAACTGGTATGCCGCTGGATAGGTTTTCTATAATACCCCTACTGCGCTACCTTTCTTCTTCATCTCGAGAATCCTCTCTTGTACCAGACGCACCACAATCTCGAACTTGAACAACCAATTCACTCAATCATGCAATCCGTGAGTCGCATTTACATCTGCTCACCTTCAAACTTGAAGCTCACCTCGATGTCGGTAGGTAACTTCTGTCCCTGTTAACTACGGCTGCAACCAGGCTGACTGCGCTTGTCAAAATGCGTAAGTTTCTTCTCCGGCACTTTGACATGCGACCTTACCGTCTGCCAAATTTTAGCACTAGTTGCGACTGCAAAGGCCACAGCCACAACTAATATCAATCACCCAATCACCGCGATAGGAATAAGAACAACAGACGATATCTGATTTTTGTATTGAATTGTTGCAGAGAATATAACATCCTTACACTTGTGCCAGCTGTATCCTAAGTCACGACGCTTTGTTTGTCAGGTATTAGAATCGACATGGAACTTGCAAGTTGGCTGAGCAAATTCTGCCGAGTTGGTACGGATTATGGTCGTTGTTCCGTTGTGGTTCTTCACTGGGGAATGTATCAACAGTCGAGTAATCGATATGAAATTAATTGACGCTGGTCAGATCCTCGAAAGCTGTCCCGATCGAGATTCAGCCAGGAGTACTTTCGGGGTCTATGCTCCCAAATATTAGACATTTTCCAAGCGATAGCACTGTGTTGCATGGGACTCCCGGGCCTGAGCAACTTGCAGGTGTGGGCCGTTGCTCTACGTAGAGTCTATACTAGTTTAGCAGTGGTATTATACATACAGCTGGTCTGATGCAACTTGCCTTGTTCGTATACGTTCTCGTATTTGATATTTCTTACTGGGGGTATCAACATTTTCCATGTAAGATGTGCTTTGATACATTGTCATCGTTCTGCCAGTGATCTGCTGGATTACAATAAACTTGACAAAGTGAGCCTTCTCATTTCTTTCTTTGTTGCTTTTCTGGACCATTGGATTTGGGCAGATCGACATGACAACAGCGTTTAGAGTCGCAGCTGAACACCTTGGCATCCTGGTACATTCTAGTTGGGTTGGAATTGACTTCACACCGTCCTCAGCTACTCTTGGAAGTATGCTACTCAGCACGTTCTGATGAACGGAGTGTTATGACCTACATTGCTAGTTACCTCCATGCTTTCTCAACTATGAGTGAGGCGCATGAATACTACTACGCACAAACAATACTGACCCTTTGATTCACCTACCATTAGATCAGGCAACAACGGTTTCTCGGCGTGTTAACAAGTTCACAGAACTCATGCAATAGTATGGCTTATACAAAACGACTGTGAACGACGCGTCCGTCCGGTACACAATCCCTCTCTCCATCCCTTTCTTAAACAACGCATCTCTTCAGCTATTAACTGCCCTCTCCTCAATCCAATCCCAATGGTCAGCTCAAGTTTTCACCGGTACTTACACCGACGCCAAAGAGCAATCTTCCGAATTTACCGCCTACAAACAAACCACGAAACGAACCTGGGACCCTTTTCGGGAATGTTCAAACGAAACTGCAGACCGTAGGTCTGCACGAGTACTCCCCGCCTGCAGGGCTGGCACTGTCCGACCTTAGTGCAGCATGGAAGGTGTTATTAGAGAAGGGGGACTTATGTATCATGAAAGTTTGCATTCTTAATTTCTCCGGCACTTTGTAAGAGCGAGGCTACTTTTATTAGTTGCGATTTCCGGGATCACAACCACAACTCGTAAACACCACTCAGAAACCATAGCTCATGGAGGGGCAGACGATATCTGACATAGCGTTATAAAATCACTGGCATTCTGGGAATCCAATACGCAATTTATGCTTGTGGCCGATGTAAGTAACCTTTAGTTGAAAAAGTCTCCCCCCCCCCTCCCGAGGTTGCCAGAATGACACCTCGACCAAGTATAAGTGACAGGTGGATTGACTCGGACGGAGCAGAATTTTGAATAAAACACTCGAGCAAAATTTCGTTGCTCTCAGATCATCATGATGCTCGGCGTCCATAAGTACCACTGACACTGCCAGCCAACTGACATCTTGTGTCTCCCAGCTGTTATTGCTTTTATTTAAATCAATACACTGCCGCTTTTATATTTCCAGCCAATATTATTTATGTACAATCAACCCATGGCCAACCAACCATTATCGATGCATTATCCCTAGAACCCGCCGAATAAAGACACAATCCATCCATATATAAGTACCTATGGTAAAATACGTCATACATGTCCCAACAAACCCATGCTCCCACCTTCAATAAGTCGAATAGTTTTACTCGGAGTAACCTCCAAATCCAGTTATCGAGCAATTATTTTGCTCCATAGCTCGAATGCGCGTGAGGATAAGGCCACCCAGGAGCGATCCCATAATGTTGGAGGAAAGACACCCTCGGAGGGAGTCAATCGCCATCAATTCGACCATTGAAGAAATCCGAAAAAAAAAGCGCCATCCGGGTAGAAAGCACATCTGAGTCATCTCCCCCCATTCCCACCAAAGAAAACAAACTCCCCTCCTATTCCTGATGGCGTGTTCCTTGTCCAGGTCTCCCATGTAATACACTGCTTGGGAAATTAAATCTTCATATTCCTTCAAATTCGTACACAGCACCGCCCTGACCAGGTCCTGGGATTTCATCGCCAACGCCAAGTAACAATGGATCCAATGATGCTAATTCAGATTTGATACCATTCCGTCCTAGTGTGTCGAGATCCTTGAGAAGAAGTGAGGTGATTTTCTGTATTAGCTATGATCAATATACCGATAGTTTAGCAGGAAGAGAGGGAAGAGAGGAAAACTACCTTGAGCTTCCCATCAATCTTTAGGACCATTTCATCCCAAGAGGATATCCAATTCACCACAGGTGAATTGGAAACGCCAGCACTGTGCATCAGGGAGCCGTTGAGGCCATTGGCGATACTCCATAGACTCCCGCCTATCTCGTTCTCGGAAAATCCAGCAAAAGTACTGGGAAAAGGTTGTTGATGCTGCTGCTGGCTCTGATTGGAATTTGAAAAATGATGGGTATTTGATTGCGGTTGCAAAATTTGACCAGTCGACCCATGGGTCGGAGGACTAGCTTCTGAAGAGAACAAGTATGATACACCTGGATGTGGTGATAATAAACCGAGAGGGCCCATCATATGTTGTGCCGAGTGAAATGGGGAAGGGCCTAGAAGTTTTGCGATCTTGTTGTACACCTCTGACAAGACATCTAGCAAAGAAAGTAGAGTTTGTTGATAGTCCAAAGGGAAAGGCTTTGGAGATATATTTAGTTGAGCCTTGATATGGATCTTGATTGAAATGACTTACTATTGAAGGCATAAGAAGATACGACGCGTCTGTCGAGCCGTCCACGTGCGATCCCGTGTATTCGGCTATTCCTGAAGCGCCTTTCTTTGAGGTTTTCGTCTTGAACTTAGAAAGCTTCTGGCGTGATTGAATATACACTCTACATGTAGAGTTGGGTGACATACCATCTTTGATTTATTTTCGCCCTCCTCCTTAGATAACTCAAATTCTGTTACAACGTTAAGCAAGCCCCGTAAGAGATCTTGAGGCTGGTTTATGTCCAAAAGGGTTGATAATGACATCCCGAGGATTGCGAAACGTGATGTTCTTTTAAAAATATTTTTGCGTCAGTCAAGTGTCTATTCTGAAAATATAATATGACTACCTTTTTTTTATTGCGGGCATAGAGTTATTGAACTCCCTGTGAAGGTCTAGGGGTGATATCAAGATAGTGTGGAACCAGTGACTACGTCTAGCAAGGACAATTAGCTAGGATGAGCTGAATTCGCGGTCCACTCACCCCTCATGAAGTTGCCTGATATAAGTAAGGGTAATGATTCGCTTCTGGACCAGATCTCTGAGATACTCCACGGATGTCCCTGGTGCTAGTAACGGACTTTGCGCGCCTGCCATGGTCGATCCGACGGTATCAGAGTGTAAAGACTGCGCGTCCCATTCCCGTGCCTGAGGGGCTGTTGTTGTAGTAGCCGCAAAAGACAAGTTAGTGGCATTCGAAGCCAATGAGGGTGTAGGATTCAAGGACTGAGGGGCTGCAGAGCCCGATGAGGAGGTGGACTTGAAGGAGGAGAGGAGATTTTGGGCAGAGGATTTGCGACGCATTGTAGGGCGTTGTGGTTGTGGATCGTTAACGAACATGTTGAAGGCGGTAGCACCCTTGAACCTGCAAATTCGGCGTATGCGTCCTACTCCTGGTACCTGGCGACGAAAATTAAAACAAGACTGCAAAAGTCACGTGCTCTATTCTTTCCTTAACCTGCACCACCATCTTCAATATGTCACATGTAGATATCAACTCCATCGCAAAGCAGTTCATCGACTTTTATTACGCGACATTCGCTTCAGACCGCACGAATTTGCATTCACTCTATGTTCGTCCACCCAGCTCTCTCTCTCTACCATCTAATCTGATGCCTCCTTCTAGCGGGATGATTCCATGCTCACCTTTGAAGGAATCCAAATCCAAGGAGCCAAAGCTATCGTCGAAAAACTCCAGGTATTCCTGATATCACTACAACGGATCATGGAACCATCTGAGTTGTCATCTTCTACCAGTCCCTTCCGTTCCAGAAAGTGCAACACAAAGTTACAACTCTAGACGCCCAACCCTCATCAACCACCGTCGCCAGTCTTCTTGTCAGTGTCACAGGGTTGTTACTGGTAAGTTTGATCTGAACCGAACTTGATTGAAGCGTTCTCATCGCCGTCCCTTCCAAGGTCGATGACTCAGAGAATCCGCTAAATTTCAGTCAAGTCTTTCAGTTGCAACCTCGGGCTGACTCATACTATGTGTACATCTCTCATGTTTTGTCACGATTACCATCGGATGTCAACTGATTCCTCTAACACAGATTTAACGATATCTTCCGTCTCAATTATGCTTAATCTCGCCAATCCCGGATGAGGCAGCTGGGTCAGGAAAGCGTTGTCGTAGACTATAAATTTTGTTGTACATCGAAATCGGAATGCCAATTTTTAAACACTAAGCTCGCGATTCTAAGTAAGATTTAATTGATTCCTGTTACATAATCGGAGACCCATCGACGTATAAGTAACCTTGCGCGAGAAATGAATTAATGTATTGATATAGAGCACAATTATCGCACAATTATCATATTGGCATAGACAGAGTCAACCGCAGGCTCGAAGACGTGGACTTTGGCGTGGGCGTGGACCATTAAGGTTCTTTGCAAGAGGCCAATCCCAGGGTCACTAACTCATTTCCCGCTCTAATATAATAATAATCGCCTAGAAAGATACAGGGATGAGACAGGTTCGACTATGAAACTTCGAAGCCACGAACCGTAAACAATACCCGTCAACAAATTGTTTGCGGGTTCGTTGACTGTGCCATTGGATAGCAGGCTCTGCCAAGGTGGATTCCATGCAAGCGTAGTGATTTTGTTCAATATTTGTAATGCGGCATTGGTCCATTGATTTTTAGCCTCCGTTGTCGTTTCTTGCTGCGAGAGCAATAGAAGCCCATTGACTGCTATAGTTGCTGCTGATGAATCCGCTGGACGCGGAGCCGGTGTCAAGGGGGCATTGAAATCCCTAAATAAACCATCAATATGTATGTATGAAATTAAAGAATCAAAACATTTGACCAAGGTACAATGCCATCGACTGGTAAATTGTCCAGAAAGTATGTAGCCAGTCTCCGTGCAGTAACAAGATAGTCGACATTGCCAGTATGTTTGAACACTACATCATTCGAGTTGATTCCAATCCCCCCCAAGATTTTTTTTGGAAGCAGATACGCACTATTCGCGAAACCATATATGCCCCACGCTTGACCACGCGACCATGTACTGCTGTCAGAATAGCCTTGAGCCGTCCGCTTCTTGATGACGAGACCGGTAGTTGAGTTATATTCAACAACATGCCATGTGGATCCTGAACGATGACTATAACATTAGATAGGTCTATAAAGACAGAGGTCGAGATCTATTATATACCGTCTGACCGAATATGGTTCTTCATGGTAGTGTTCGCATGGGAGGTAGCGATGTGCCTCAAGGTATCGTTCCCCGTAAGATCTGCAGACTGGAAGAGGACTTCTAGGTTCATCATGTTATCAATAATAACCTTTCATATATAAAGTAACGGTCTGTTCAGTCCAGTTAAAGATCACGCGGAGAACGGAAGCTCCAACCCACCTGGAAGTCTGTCGGGTCACTTGTGTCCCAGCTCCGCGTACACCCAACGATGGGACTAAACCGCGCAGCCAGCATATTTGCGAATCGATTAATCGCTGCTATGGCGGTCTGGTTACAGGGATTTCTAGAACATCGCTGGACGCCTCAGCACAAAACGTTGCGAAGGAGGAAATGCAGATACTCACATAGCCAGCTCCTCTATAAATGGGAAACTGATGAAGCCCACATCGTGCCCAATTCCTTGGTCGGCATCAAGTGATAGCAGCCCATTACTTGCTGACCGTGCCAAATTAAGCCAATCAGCCATCCCTAGGCCATTCGCAGTTGTTGCGCCACATAACTTTGCCCTCGTATTGACAGCATATCCAGTGATGGGGAAGAAACCTGAAGTCCATAGGTTGGGATCAAAGTAAATCCATTTACCAGCAGTTGTGTCGGTGTACTGTGGGTAATTGATGGGATAAGGGAGAGCATGGAAAGTGGCGAGAACTTTTTGGGGGATGAGAGATGAAAAAAGCTGGGAGGGGACAGCTGCCAACACAAATGGCAAAATGCTTAGTACGAATAAAGTGGCGAGCATTGGGTGATTTTCTCAGGTAGCTTTAGGGTGCTGCTCTATACGTGGACCAAATACGAGGAGAGTTGGTGTATCTCTGAGGCGCCTAGCAGGATATGGTGACCACACAAACTTCATATGCAAGTCATATAAGAATTGGATTGGGAATGGAACGGAAGTTGCTCCAGCAACCATGGTATTTTTCTAAATGGGGATTCCTATATAAATCCACGTAACCTTGAAGTCTCAATTTCTTCTTGTAGCGTATTTATAATGCCCATCGATTCTTGATGTCCTTAGCAAGATATTGAGAAGGGCCGCTTTGTAGTTAAATTTGAGGCAGTCATTGTTCAGCATTGGCGTAGTCGCAAATCAAACGGGTCTTTGTTTGGCCCTAGTTTGCGCAGTACACAGCAATGTTCATGCTGCCTGTCCTTAAAGCTTAAAGCTTGACCATTTTCATTGCTCTTCCATTTCCCTTCACGAATATCTAGAAAATGGCTACAGGTTCATCAGGTCTTGGTACAGAAATTGTTGGCACTATCAACAAGCTCCAGGATGTTTTCACTTCTATCGGAACCACATCACAAGCCACAATAGATTTGCCTCAAATATGTGTACTTGGTAGTCAAAGCAGTGGCAAGAGTAGTGTTCTAGAGGTCAGTTGAGTGTTAATACACGATCTCCAATGGTTCTCTGACCTTGCTGATATTGATAGAACATTGTTGGACGAGACTTTCTGCCTCGTGGTACTGGTATTGTGACAAGACGGCCATTGGTATACTGCGCAACATTTCATCTCTGACTCTACTAAATCAGAATTAGGTCCTTCAACTGATCAACAGACCCGCTGCGCCGCCAGGATGTGCGTACTTTCTAATTCTATTATTGCGTACTCTGATTCTAACCAACTTGCAGCAGCAAATGGCATTGACAGCGCAGGTGACAAAGCCGCCAATGCAGATGAATGGGGCGAGTTCCTTCACCTACCTGGGGAGAAATTTCACGACTTCAACAAGATTCGAGACGAAATCGTACGAGATACAGAAGCCAAGACAGGAAAGAATGCAGGCATTTCCCCATTACCAATCAATCTTCGCATCTACTCTCCCAATGTCCTCACTCTCACACTTGTCGATCTTCCTGGACTTACAAAGGTGCCTGTTGGAGACCAACCACGGGATATTGAAAGACAGATTCGAGACATGCTGCACAAATATATTTCCAAGCCTGCCTGCATTATTCTTGCTGTTACTGGTGCCAACACCGATTTGGCGAACTCGGATGGGCTGAAGATGGCTCGCGAAGTAGATCCTGAAGGGACAAGGACAATTGGTGTCTTGACGAAAGTTGACCTTATGTGCGTCGCCCTACCCTTAACTTATGCTTTCTTGCTTACCTCCACGTGCTTTAAGGGACAAAGGAACGGATGTCGTAGATATCCTCGCTGGACGAATTATTCCGTTGCGGTTGGGCTATGTTCCCGTTGTCAATAGAGGACAGCGGGATATTGAGATGAACAAGCCTATCAGCGCAGCACTCGACAATGAACGGGATTTCTTCGAAAATCACCCTTCCTACAAAACCAAAGCACAATTCTGTGGTACCCCCTTCCTCGCACGGAAGTTAAATATGGTCAGCATTCTTCATCGAACTCCATAGATTTTGCCTTTGAATGCTTCACCAGATTCTCATGCACCACATCCGCGCCACCTTACCCGACATCAAAGCTCGCATCTCTCAGAACCTCCAAAAGTTCAATGCTGAACTACTCTCTTTGGGAGGACCTTTGGGTGATGGCAACTCTGGCAATATCGTGCTATCGGTTATCACCGAATTCACCTCCGAATTCCGGACCACTATCGATGGTAACACCAACGACCTTTCCCTGAACGAATTGTCAGGAGGTGCTAGAATCAGTTTCGTCTTCCATGAACTATTCAACAATGGTATCAAGAGTATCGACCCATTCGATCAAGTTAAAGATGGTGACATCAGGACAATCTTGTACAACTCCTCGGTAGGTTTGAGGTCGGGATTTACACCGGAAAAACTGATTTAATCGGTATTTAGGGTTCGACACCAGCGTTGTTCGTGGGGACCGCTGCTTTCGAGGTCATCGTGAAACAACAAATCAAACGCCTAGAGGAGCCAACCCTTAAATGTTGTCAGCTGGTTTACGATGAGCTGATTCGCATTCTTGGCCAACTTCTCGCCAAAGTTGTGCGTGATTAGTCCCTTTCCTGCATAATATAGTTAGGTTTAATGTTTTTTTTACAGCAAGCTTTCAGACGGTATCCAGCCCTTCGAGAACGCTTTAACGGTGTCGTGGTTAACTTCTTCAAGCAAGCGATGAGCCCTACCATGAAGCTTGTGACGGATATGGTTTCGTAAGTACAGGAAGACCCGCCTTTATCAACATCATGACTCACAAATTGGATAGCATGCAAGCTTGCTACGTCAACACGACGCATCCTGATTTCATTGGTGGTCATAAGGCAAGTCCAGGTCTTCCTTCGTCAAACTTTCGCCACTTTCTAAATTGTCCCATAACCTATAGGCTACTGCTCTTGTCACCGAACGTCTGAATGCCAACAAGCCTCAGTCGGCGGTGGGTGATCCCAAAAATCCAAAGGCGCAGATCAACAACAACAAAGATCTCGATGTCGATTCGAAGAAAGATGAACCCAGCTTCTTTGGTTCATTTTTCGCTCCCAAAGCTGGTGTGAAGAAAAAGGGAGCTGCTGTTATGGACACCCCACCACCGTCTATTCGACCGCAGAACGCTCTGAACGAGAGAGAGACGATGGAAACAGAAGTCATCAGTTGCGTTGTTTCTATTTATATTGATTTCATCCGTTCAGAACATCTCACTGCGCAATGTTTCCTTAAACAGAACTACTCATCCATTCTTATTTCAACATCGTCAAGCGGGAGATGATTGATATGGTTCCTAAAGCTATCTCGTTGACCCTGGTATCACATTCCAAAGAGAATCTGCAACGAGAACTTCTCCAAGAACTGTACAAGCCTGATGTCCTTGAGGAATTGTTGAAGGAGAGCGACTTTGTTGTTAGCCGGCGGAAGGAGGTGTTGAGCATGGTCAATGCATTGAACAAAGCTGAAGAGTAAGTTTGAGGGTCCTTCGTCTTACATCCTCCCCTCCGTTTTTATTGCACGAGGCTAACATGTGTTTTCTCTTATCCAGAATCGTGGCTGGCGTTTAAATTCGTCTCCGGTGCCTGTTTTCGTCAAGCTATATAATGGGATATCATGGTCTTCTTTCGTAATCTGGCCGCGACTTGCACATGCGCTCTTTCATTCTTCCACATTTTCTTTCCATTTTCCCCTTCATCCATGCAATCCGAGTACTGTAATACCCCACAATATACAAGTTTACTTGGGATATGTAGTAGTTTCAATATATATACTTTCTTTTTTAGATCTATTTCCTAGCAAACTGGTTTGACTGATGCAAGGTATTTGACTCGCACGATCATTACGGTGATCTTGATCTTTTCTTTTGATATTGTTCATGAAGCCTGATCAGTCATCCAAGAATCATTATTGAAATATGTTGGCCTTATTAGATCCGACTCATGAGCCTAATTTTGAACGCCCAAGTGACAACGTCTTGGCATTATTAGTGGCCTGTAATGCGATGTGGACGGCCAAACTGTCAGAAGGTCGATCTTCTACACAGGCGCTTATCTGTTCGTCGACTGATGCTTGTGATTGATATTGCCATATATAGTAAATCTTTGTAATGGAGATAAGGGAAGAATGATGGATTTCGGCGAATGCGGGCTACCTCGGGCAACGATTCATGATGGCGTGAGATATAAAATCATGATGTTGAGAGAACCATTTATCGAATGATAACAATTTTCCATCCTCATGGTGAGCGCTGGTGAGCGGATGGTTAAGAAGGCTTGCAGGTGAAGGCGCGCTATGATTTTTTTTTAAAAAAGTATGAGAGGGGGGATGAAAGGGCTTTCAAAAAAGGGAAGGTTGTCAAAAATGATAGAAGGTTGTCAAGGGCAGTTGTCATTCATACGTGGCAAGCAGAGAGAGCTGCAGAGAGGCAAACAACGGGCGAGTCTATGTGATATGCTTATTCTGTGAACATATTCGAATCTCGAGGATTGAGAACTAGGGTGGTTATGGATACAGGAGAATAGAAGAACAACGGAACCGTACGACTTGAACGAGACAAAGCAAGAGGCCTTACGTAAGACAAAGATGACTCGAATCTCGGAGTTTGAATTTGAATACGTATATAAAGGACGGTTTCGCCGTTCGAAATATCCCTTCCTTTCCCCCCACATAATTTTTCCCACGATTAACTAGAATTTTTCTCTCGATGTCTTTCGCACTCCCTGCTCGTCAGATCACGTTTGGCAGAACCAATGTGTCCACACAACAACAGCAACCTTACCAGTATCAGCAACCCCAGCAACAGCATGGAGGTCTCGCTCTACCGGGTGGTAACCCATACCTACCTCAGCCGTCCAACAATCTCGCCCTCCCCGGTCCTTCGCCTTTGTCCAACTCATATACGCCACCCCAGAGTCAACAAAAACAGCTAGCCCCTGCTACAGTACCCGCGACTGCCCTTGCCCCTGCCACCACCACCACAAACGCGGCCGCTGGTCCCTCATCTCCTCCTACAACTCAAGTTCCATCAACCCCTGCTCCCCTGACTCTCGAGCAACAACACATTACTGCTGTTGAGGGTATCGTTCCCACTCTCCAGAATATCGTTGCCACCGTGAATCTCGATTGCAGGCTTGACCTTAAGACTATCGCTCTCCATGCCAGGAATGCCGAATATAATCCCAAGGTTGGTACATGAATTTATCTAACGCGTGACATGGCGAACTGTGCCTATTGTTCGCATGTTTTTAGCGTTTTGCAGCCGTCATCATGCGTATTCGTGACCCCAAGACAACTGCCTTGATCTTCGCGTCAGGAAAGATGGTTGTCACTGGTGCAAAGTCAGAAGACGACTCGCGACTAGCGTCGCGAAAATACGCGCGTATTGTTCAGAAATTGGGTTTCGAAGCAAAATTTTCAGAGTTCAAGATTCAGAATATCGTGGGGAGTTGTGATGTCAAGTTTCCCATTCGTTTGGAGGGACTTGCATACAGTCACGGGCAGTTCAGCAGCTACGAACCTGAGGTTGGTTATCAGATAAATTCCCAACTATTGCTGACATTTTCTTCTAGCTGTTCCCTGGTCTCATCTACCGGATGATTAAACCCAAGGTCGTACTGCTTATCTTCGTGTCGGGAAAGATTGTATTGACGGGTGCAAAGGTGAAATTTTTTCCTTTACTTCCCTTTTCCTTCCCAAGGCATCCTTGACGTTTCATCACTCTGTTGATCTTACCGACCAACAAGAGTTGCTGAACATGTGATTATTATGATACCGAACGGCCTTTTTGTTGGATGATGCCATCATGTCGAGTACAGTGGACCCGGTTTGAACCCATCCGCTGACCTTATTTTCCTCGACCTTCAGGTCAGGGAAGAGATTTATACCGCTTTCAACACCATATACACGGTGCTCTGCGAGTTCCGCAAGCCATGATGTGGATATTCAATCCCTCGTCTTGCTCTCATCATTTATGCCTCTTATCTTGCTGCGTGACGTACCGTCCCCAAGTCGGCCATTGGGCCGCGAACGTGGAGAGATAATTGAATCAAAAAAATATCTAAAAATCAGGAAGAGTTTGGATTGTAGTGCACGTCCCTTTTCCTCCAACCTGTCTCTCCGCCCATTCGCTTTTCTTTGGGTTTCGAAACAGTACCATAATTTTATTTTGACCTGTCTTTTTTTTGTCATTCTAAATGCATTCACCATCAATCCCCCCCACCCATCCATTCAATTGTTCAGGACTGTATAAACCCGTACATACATTCACAATATATTATCACTTTAGTCAATTTTTTGGTTTCGGTGTTGCAACGTTGAGCACTTGAAGATTGTTGATTGCAACGTGATTACTAAGCTGTCACACCCTCACCATGCCTAGCTTACCTCCGGAAGGACCAATCGTCGATGCAGTAGCCACCGGGGATGACAGCAGACTTTTCTCAACCAAAGCCTGCGCTCTCGTCTGCCATTCTATGCTCCCACTGTGCAGAAACTATATTTTTGCCTCCGTAACTATAAATGCGCCTAGTAGTAGATCTCCTACCACGGATGATCTCTACTTCCTTCTCTCAGCTTCATCACATCTAGCTATGTGCATTCGAAAACTGGTGTACCATGCCGTCGCAGTGGAGTTTTTCACCGAAAAATGGAAACAGCTGGCGTTAGTGTTCAAGAAATTGGTCAAGTTAGAGACGCTACACATAAGCTATTCGGTCATCATGCCAAGCAGGAAGCTCGATTGGGATGTCACCACGCCAGAGAAAAGTGCTTCTGCCTCTGCTCCATCGTCCGACACTCACCAGCATCAGTCTATTCGCAATCCAGAACTTTCATGTGGCAGATTTGGCAGGGTGTGTCAATCTAAAAGGGTTGGAGATTGCGTTTTTAGAGTGTTCGTCTGGTGTTGGGCCGTTTCTGGAGGCATTTCCCACCACACCGGTGACCCTTGAGCAGTTCGTGATAAAAGGGAAAAACCTCAACTCTGTATATCGACTGTGTCACGCTCGACGACCTGATGAAAAAACCGTGATTAATTTCTCATCATTACAGTAAAGAAGATCGTCCGAAGTTACACGACTAGATTCAATGAAGGAGCTCTTTGTTGAAATATTTCGTAGCTAGACCTATAGCAAGCTGTCTCAACTTCAAATATAAAGTTGAGTATTGGGTATAATTACCTATAGCAAGCTCTACGTAAATATTAGTATGGTTAATACCATGTATAAAAGAGCTACTCACGTCTCAACTTTAAATAGAAAGTTGAGACTTGTGATGACAAGTGAGGATTATGTAATAATGTTGATAAGATAATAATGAAAAGATAACAAGGAATGATGGAGCAATACTCGGATATATTCAACACTCTTTTTTTCTGGGATTTGCAGAAACCTCGTCGGGATTGATTTGGCTGGTATGCCTCTCATATCCTAGTCCGACATTTCGCAGTATATGATCCTTCGTTACTTGGAGTAAGGCATTCCTTGCCCACTTTGTTGGATATCAGTATTGAAACTCGTATTGCTAATGATGAAGGGCACAATGACCCTCTCCCGGGTCTCTGCCACGAGCTCGAGAAAATGGTTGGCCAAAACACAGTCGAAACAATCAAAGTTGGTGATATGGGTAGAGTTAGGAAGCGAACTCAGGCGAGAAGATGAGTGGGGTGCGCTGGATAATGTATTAATGAGATCTCCTGAGGTCTGGCCGGTGTTGAGGGAGGTTTCCCTTTCGATTTTCATCATGAAGTATCACGATTCACGGATGGATGATAGTGATTTGGAGGACGCTTTGGAGAGGTTATCTGAGACTTAATTCACCAAGCTGGTGGAGAGCAAGCAGATACAATTTAAATTTACTATTAGTTTGTCAATATTGGTGCAGCATTAGGACTACAGGAGATATACCTAGTCAAAGGATAGCACCTATGTAATTCCCAAGAAGCGTGCATGCTTTTCGACGCCTGTTCACCAGGAGGGAGATGAATCACTATCGCCATTGTCGAATCCATCCTCTGAAATGCTGGAAGCTGTCGCAGAAGATGTAGAGCCCCCAATATGGCTAACAGACGGAAGGAATCCGAGTAAAAATTATTCAACCTGGTATTGACATCAATAAGCACAGAGAAGTCTCCTTGTGGAAAAAAAAGATAAGTGTGGATCCCAAGGAAATAGTAATACCTCCTTTCTCTGGCTACCCGAACGGCTGGTTTCGACTCATTTAGAGCCTACAGTGGCAGTCAGTCTAATGGGAGTCCACACTGGTCATACAGCGTCAAATAACTCTAAACTACCACCTCCGAGGTCGGCGAGTACTCGGGACATAGCATTGTAACATGGGGCATTTGTTAATCCTGATTCACAGCAAACTACTGGCTGGAGTGGCAAAATTGACGATTTCTTCTTCGGGACAAGCTGCTATATGCCCAGCGTCAATCAATTTCACATCGATTACTTGCTATTACTCGACATTCCCCAGTACCTGGAGGACCACGACGAAAAGCGTACCACCTCGGCAGAATCTACTCAGCCGACTTCCATGTTGACTCTAATATCTATCCTAATATCTGTCACTTGGTCTCAGGGAAGGCTTTTTCAGCCAAGTGTCACCGTGGCTTAGGATACAAGTATAAGGATCTGCAACAATATTTAGATAATCCTTATTCTCCACGAGCTACGGTTTCCCTATTGTGGTGATTGGGTGATTGATCAATCGCGGTGCCTGTGGTCACGCAGATGCAACATAGTGCTAAAATTTGGCCGACGGTAAGATGTCGTCGCATATCAAAGTGCCGGAGTAGGTACCTCACGTAACAAGCGCAGCCATCCTCTCTGCATTGGCCGTTGTTAACAAAGGACGGTGGTTACCTATCGACATCGAGGTGAGCTTCAAGTTTGAAGGTGAGCAAATCATTAAATGTGACTCACGGATTGCATGGGTGAATTGACAGTTCAAGTTTGAGATTGTGGTGCGTCTGGTACAAGAGAGGATCCTCGAGTACGGTTGGTGGGAGGGCCACGGTTCAACATTCGATTTTCGAACGGCGCCCTTTTCACTCGATCACCGCCATCTTTTCGATCTTATCTTTCATTGGCATCATCTGTATATCACTTCACGTTCTATCCCAACACAACTCTATCATTGTACTGGGTTCACCGAGGGCCTTGAGCTGTCGATAGGTTTGACGTGCGGGTGTTCGACGATGTCATTGAAAGCATGAAAGAAGAGGGTAGACATGCTTGTACCAGAGGGGGCACGGTTATGAAGGCGATTTCGAAGAACAACCGCAGGAAGCTGATGACGAATAGAGGTGAGGATTTGAATCAATATTGCCCATTTGCAATTGGATACTAAACGAAAATATAGAGTCGTCTCAAGTTCTCGAACAGCGCTGGGAGCAGGCGACGGGTTTGAGATGAAATTTTACTTCTGCGCAAGTTGCGCAATGGTCAATGTACTTCACGCCCTATCTGTTTTGTTCCAAAGCAATCCTAAATCTCTTCCGGTAAACCAGTACGATCTGGACTCTCGCTTCGGTGTTGCTCCAATTTTCATTATGGCGGTTGTTTTTGAAATGTGACTGGTGCCGCTCCCCTCGTCAGCCGCCTCTCTTTACTTATTATTGAGTCATCTAGCTTCCTTTTGCGATAGCAGGTCCCTACCGCACCCCATCTAGTCGATCAGTCTCTAGCTCTGCCGTCATCATGGTTAGGTTCTCCAAGTTGTCTGCACTATTTGCCTTCACCCATTGTCTCACATCCAAACATGTTTTCGCTTCTCCTGATCCAATAAAGGCTGTAACTGTCCCTACTTCCCACCCTGTACATCACCCTCTCCAAGTTCGGGCTCAACCCAATGACCCCGAATGTCACGTTGAACCATATAACGCACCTCAAATCACAAAACAAACGTTTCCTCCTTTCGATTCGGCAAGCGCGCATATATATCGGTATCGGCAGCAGCAGTCTGTGAATTTGGGCTCTTGGTGAAGGCTCTGTTGTCATTGAAGCTTTCCTTAGCTAACTATCAGTATATTGTTCAGGTTCGCCCATGAAAAATGGATGACGCCCTCTTTATTTAGCTGCGCTGCAGGAAGCCAAGAAGCAGAAATCGATATTGCCTATGGATGGTGGTCTATTGACAACGCTCGGACTGTCCTCGAAAGACATTGGGACACTTTTATCAACGAGACGGATTTCCAATATCTAGCAAACATCGGGATAAATACTGTGCGGCTGCCCATCGGCTACTGGAATTTGGGACCGGATTTCATGCAGGCGACCGCTTTTGAATCCGTTGCGCAGGTTTATCGAGACTGTTGGCCGCGTATCGTTCGGGCCATTAATCAGGCTGGCGATGCTGGCATTGGTGTCCTCGTCGACCTACATGGGGCTGTTGGAAGTCAGAATGGTCAGCAGCACTCTGGAATCTCTGATGGTGCAACCAACCTCTTCAGCGTACCTTCCAACATGGACAAAACGATTGATGTGCTAACGTTCCTTGCTCGAGAATTGGCTGGTGTAAACAATGTTGTAGGCATCCAGATACTGAACGAGCCTCAGTATGTCGACAAATTGACGGACTTTTGTACGTTCAATACAAACCTCCTATTGACTCATTTGACATATAGTTATATGTAGATTCACGCGCCATTGACGCGATTAGAGAAGTGTCGCCACTTGCTAAAGCTTTGCCTCTATATTTGCATGATGGATTCGATCTGGACCGTTTTTCAGACTATGTTGCTGGGAGGGCGGACTTTGTGGTCCAAGACCATCATTCTTACTTTGTTTTCACCTATAGCGACAGGATGGAAAAGGCTCCTCAGCATACGGCCAATATTCGGGGTGGCATTGCAGAGTCGTTCAGTCGGGTCTCTGATAGACAATATCGCAATTTAGTGATCGACGAATGGTCTTGTGCTCTTAGTCCAGAGAGCCTTCGAAACGAGGACGATGTCAACCAGGTTCGCAAGGACTTTTGCACTGCACAGTTAAATGTTTATACGAATACTACTGCAGGATGGGGTTTCTGGTGTAAGTTTTTTGATTGATGTTTCGTAGACTAATAAAAGATCACTTAACCCACCTTTTTTTTCCAGCGTACAAGAAAGAACAATGCAAAAATGATCCGGATTGGTGTTTCATTGCTGCAGTTGGACGCAGACTTCCCTCGACCTTCTTCTCATATCCGCCGGTCCAGGGAAATCTTCGCAAGCCTAACTCCTCTACCCAGCCTTCGTCTCCGGGACGGCGCAGCGATGCTAGCCCAACCTATCATCATCGCTTTGATTCTATCCGAGACAGGAGAGACAAAACGGAACAGTACCCTGCAGAGGTGCAACCGTCGAGAGGTTATATCGATGGCTTCACTGCGGCAAAAGTCTTTGCTTCGAACAATAGGTCAAGGCTTGGCTTCACTGGCCAGTATATCAGGGATGAGATTACGAAGGCTGGTCCATCTCTCATAGTGCCAGGGACAGAGAAAGATTATAAAGACGCGTTCCTGCAAGGCCTGATCGCAGGTGAACATACAGTTCTAGCTGCGGCTGCATTATGAACGTCATGCAACATTGGTATCCTTGAAGACATATTTAGTATTGTAGCTGAGCCTAGAGTAGCGTATCGGTGTCAAAGTCACAGCTGTCATTGCCACCCACATCATCATGATGGTACTTTCTTCACCACGACATGCTTTTCAAACAATTTTACATGTCTTGTGGTCTCTACTCGTAAATCCCGAGTATTTTTGGCTATTAACAGCAATTACGTTCGCCTGCGATGCTGTGCTGACAAGACTTATCATCCGCCTGGTACCATGTCAGCTTTCTCGAGCTCTTTTCGGTGGGACGGAGGGCTTATTGAAGGAAACATTCAGATACAGAAATCGATTGGGAAACGTACATGATTCACACAAAGCTCGTTATCCAAGGCCAACATAATTATTCATTGATAACAGGGCCTACTGGAGCCCTCGTGTGAGTACAGACTCTTTATGACCTCTTGTCGCCGTAACTGAACCTTTCTCAGCTATCCCGCTGGCCATGTGCGGATCCACCAATTCTTGTATGAGATAACCAATGCTGGAAGCAATATACGGCTGGGGCAGCACATCTACGCTCTCCTTTACTTGGCAACTCTCATTCTATCGTGCTGTATCTATCGTTCCGCTGGTAGCATCCCGAATTGGGTTATTTTGCTTCTGCCTCTCAGCAAGCGTCTGCATTCCATCTTCGTGTTGCGTCTATTCAATGACTGTTGGTCGGTATTGGCTGTACAAGCTGCGATACTTGCATTTCAGAACAAGTTTTATGATACTGGGATACTGCTTTTCAGGTAAGTATTTTGATCACATTGTTTGTCGCAAATAATTGTTGAGATATTTCTATTTAGTGCCGCGTTATCAGTCAAAATGTCCATTTTGCTATATCTTCCGGGTCTTTTGGTCATTTTATTCAAACGCAGAGGACTGCTTCCTACGATGGTTCACATGGTTACCTTGGTCATGACCCAGATCTTCTTCGCGGTCCCATTCCTTAGAGAAGACCCCTGGGCTTATGCTCGATCTGCTTTCAATTTTGGACGTGTGTTTCTTTACAAATGGACAGTGAATTGGAGATTTATGGAGGAAGATACCTTCTTGAACTCTCGATTTGCAATGGCTCTGCTAGTAGGACATGCGACAGTTCTCATCATGTTCGGGCTTTTCAAGTGGTGTGAACTAGATGGAGGAGTCTATCGTGTCCTGTCACGCGGAATACGACGGCCGTTATATCCTCCAGCACTTGCTAAAGTAGACGCGGATTGTGAGGCTTTATTTAAACTCAACAACAACAAAAAAAGATTCACAGTTAAACGGGACTCAATAGATGTGGCCACTGTACTTTTCACCTCTAACCTGATCGGGATTTTATTTTCTCGGTCACTTCATTATCAATTTTATTCGTGGTATGCCCAGCAAGTTCCCTTTCTTGCTTGGAGGACTCGTTATCCATTACTCCTCAAGTAAGCTTCAAAACGTTGTTGACTCCTAGATTCCGGACCCCTCACTGTTGTTCCAGATTGGCTATCATAATTGGGATCGAATATGCATGGAATGTCTTCCCCTCGACATCCATTTCGTCCAGAGTATTGCTAGCATCAAACATCCTTTTAGTCACTGGGATCTATTTTGGTCATCCTTCTGGAAGAAGGGGGCACTGAAACGATTGCCAGATGCGGTTTATTTAATATTTGTCGTTCCGTACGGTTTGCCAAAAAAATAAAATGTCAAGAAGCAGACTAGAAATTCTACTTTCTGCTCAACGCTGTACTTTACTTAAAAGCAGTACGAGACGCCATGACATTACATCCACTTCCAGTTGAGACCTCTTGACTAAGTAAATCTCCTGTGGTCCTAACGCTGCACCAATATTGACAAACTAATACTCACCCACTGTAAATTTAAATTGTATCTGCTTGCTCTCCACCAGCTTGGTGAATTAAGTCTCAGATAATTTTTTCAAAACATCCTCCAAATCACTATCATCCATCCGTGAATCGTGATACTTCATGATGAAATCGAAAGGGAAACCTACCTCAACGCTGGCCAGTCCTCAGGAGATCTCATTAATGCATTATCCAGCGCACCCCACTCATCTCCTCGCCTGAGATCACATCCTAACCCTACCCATATCACCAGCTTTGATTGTTTCAACTGTGTTTTGGCCAACCATTTTCTCGAAGCTCGTGGCACAGACCCGAGAGGGCCGTTGTGCCCTTCATCATCAGCAATACGAGTTTCAATACTGATATCCAACAGAGTGGGCAAGGAAGGCCTTAACATGGCGAATAACCTTCCAAACTCGAAGTAGACGAAGGATACTGCGAAATGTCGGACTATGTCAAGTCAGGTGATGAAAAAACAGGATGCGAGACATACTGTATTACCAGCCAAATCAATCCCGACGAGGTTTCTGCAAATCCCAAAAAGAGCTTCTTCATTGAATCTAGTCGTGTAACTTCGGCCACGATCTTCTTTAATGATGAGAAATTAATCACGGTTTTTTCATCAGGTCGTCGAGCGTGACACAGTCGATATACAGAGTTGAGGTTTTTCCCTTTTATCACGAACTGCTCAAGGGTCACCGGTGTGGTGGGAAATGCCTCCAGAAACGGCCCAACACCAGACGAACACTCTAAAAACGCAATCTCCAACCCTTTTAGATTGACACACCCTGCCAAATCTGCCACATGAAAGTTCTGGATTGCGAATAGACTGATGCTGGTGAGTGTCGGACGATGGAGCAGAGGCAGAAGCACTTTTCTCTGGCGTGGTGACATCCCAATCGAGCTTCCTGCTTGGCATGATGACCGAATAGCTTATGTGTAGCGTCTCTAACTTGACCAATTTCTTGAACACTAACGCCAGCTGTTTCCATTTTTCGGTGAAAAACTCCACTGCGACGGCATGGTACACCAGTTTTCGAATGCACATAGCTAGATGTGATGAAGCTGAGAGAAGGAAGTAGAGATCATCCGTGGTAGGAGATCTACTACTAGGCGCATTTATAGTTACGGAGGCAAAAATATAGTTTCTGCACAGTGGGAGCATAGAATGGCAGACGAGAGCGCAGGCTTTGGTTGAGAAAAGTCTGCTGTCATCCCCGGTGGCTACTGCATCGACGATTGGTCCTATCACTTCCAGAGGTAACCTAGGCATGGTGAGGGTGGATTACCCGGAGCGTTACATCATGGTAATGTAGGTAGCAGAACGGCAGGGTGGCAAAAGCGGCAGATGTAATCTACACCTAGACGACATCAGGACCCCGGGCATTAGCAGGAGCACCTGATACTGCTTGTCAGTAAAAAGGTTGGGAAAGATCGAAGTCGATCGCCTCAACGCACAATATCGTATCTCTCTTCATCTCTACATGGCTCGTGGGGTGGCTGGTGCTCTTTGTACGCGTTTTAAATACTCATAGCAAGCGCATATCAATGCAATTGAATGCAACTAAAAGACTGTAAAGTCTTCTCTAATTGTTGTGGACGATCTTGGTCATATGTCGAGATCTCTATTGTTCCTTTATCTATATTCATCTATCCTAAACATGAATTTCGTCCTGCACCAGCGGCGGTAGTTTGTCTTTCCTGGAGAAGTAATTTTAACAACAGTACCACCTGGCATTTTGAAGGTACTTTTACCGTATAAAATTGTTACCCAAATGACATTTCTTCATTGTGGCAATTGTGGCATTTCACACGCCTTCGACATTCTGCCAACCACATTTGTTACATGGCTAAGGGTAAGCAAAGGCAGGCCCCAGAGGGCTCTACATCTACTATCATCTTTCCAAACCTCGCGCCAAAAACCGACCTGGAGTATAGGATCGCACTAGAAGACCAGATCATCTTGCTTGATGTGAGTCCTCAATGTTAACTCCGAACCCTCTTTTCATGATGCTATATTTGATCTTGTATAGGAACTTTTCTCTCCAGCGGAATGCAAATCCTTTACCAAGTTCATTGACAACCTTCCGCTCGAGCTTACTCCTCCAAAAATGCGCGGAGAGGCTGAGCGAGTAAATCGTGCGTCCTCTCTATCCCATTAGATTGACTGCTATTGATCACATTGCTCAAATACCAGAGCGATTTTCTGTTATTTCCGTGGACTTTGCGCAGAAGCTGCACAATTTGCTTTTACCTCATCTTCCTTCCTTTCCGTATCCAACGTCTGCAAGGCGTAGTACCACAGTGTTGGATACACCCCCTCGAAAGCCACATTCATGCAACTCCAATATCAGAGTGTACAAGTATGCTCCTTCCCAATACTTTGGGTACGTATTACACTGAGCTGGTGCCTAAATTCACGCGGGATAAACTGATATATATATATAGGCCACATTATGACGATTCTGTTCGCGACCCGATGACGGGTGCCAAGTCTGAGTGGACGCTACTAATTTACCTGACAGGTGCAGAGGATGGTGTCGAAGGCGGTGAGGTGAGTTTCATATTTTGAGACTCGGACGAGCTTAGTCCTATACTAAATAATAAACTCTGCATCCACAGACCCTATTCTACAAGGAGGAGCGGGGCAAACCCTGTGAGGTTATTACCCCACCTCTCAAACGTGGCACCGCACTTCTGCATCGGTATATTATTTATTGCTAATAACAAATTGATGATGCTGAAACATATTACGACCTCAAAGGCATGGCCAAGCCTGCATGCTCCATGAAGGCTCACCTGTCAAAAAAGGCACCAAATATGTGCTTCGATCCGACCTAATGTTCATTAAATAAAGTCAAGCGATGGTATTTTCAAAGATAATGTCAAGCTGCCTTCATCTTCTATGCTTGGACTTTTTTATCCTTGTCGGCATACCAGCCTCTACTACGTCGTCGTCCCGATCTCTATCGTCCCGGCCACCCCCGTTTTCTCGCCTACGTTTTCGACCCTTGCCTTTACCATCCGCATTGGCTTCATTCAATTCAGCCTTCGCCGCTCGACCTGCTTCTTCAACACGCTCTTTGAGAGTAGCAATATCTTCAGCTTCAGTCTCATATAATTCCATCTTTTTCTTCGTGACTGCTTCGATTCGTTGCACAAGCTCGACATCATATTGGGTCACGAGGGTAATCGATTTGCCAGAACGGCCCGCTCGTGCTGTTCGGCCTACTCGATGGATATAATCTTTGGAGTGTTGAGGGACATCATAGTTGATGACAACGTCGACAGAGGGGATATCGAGTCCACTACATAATATTTAGTATTTACATACCTCTTCTCATCAAAACAAGGATCTTACCGACTGGCAATGTCTGTTGCAACGAGTACCTTGCGACTTCCGCTCTTAAACTTTCCAAGAGCGCCCAACCGCTGACTTTGGCTCATGTCGCCATGTATTGGTACGGCTGCAAAGCCAAGGATACGCAGAATGATTGAGAGTCTGATGAATGTAATGTTAACAGAAGTAGCCCGTGGAATGAAAAGTCAATCACCGTTGAGCATCAGCTTTTGTTCGAGTAAAAACGATAATTGAATTTTGCGCCAGTGTATTTATCAAATAAACAAAATAGGGTTCCTTTTCTTTCAGTGGCATGAGCAGATAATACTGCAGTAAAGTTGACACCGTCTGATATCTTGTCCGAGATATGTTAGGACAGAGGGAAAAGGACTTTTTGACAGCTGACAACCCACTTTGATGAAACTTCGACTCGAACTGGATTCGTTAAGCTCGCCCGCTGAAGCTTCGCTACCTTTGTCGTCATAGTTGCAGAATAGAGATATGTTGTCCGCTCTTTTGGTATAAGTTTTAGAATTTTGTCCAGTGCCTCAGTAAACTCCATATCAAGTAAACGATCGGCCTCGTCCAATACCTTTGAGAAAATGAGGAAAGGGGGGTAAAGAACTGAACAATAAAAGTTCATACCAGAAATTTCAGCGTACGCAGAGAGAAACCCTTCGTAGTCTCCAAGTGGTCAAGTAGTCGTCCAGGTGTTGCAATAACAATATGAGGCCGTTTAGCGAGAGCAATTTGTTGGGTAGGCATATCCATACCACCAATGAGCACAGCACACCTCACACCCATAGATGAACCGAGCGCTTCAAACTGCTGAGATATTTGGTATGCCAATTCGCGGGTGGGAGCAAGCACGCATGCGAATAGACCCTTTGGCTCTTCCCATAGTTTTTGTAAAATCGGCAAAGCAAATGCAGCTGTTTTTCCTGAGCCCGTGGAAGCGATTCCGATGATATCTCGGCCTTCCAGTGCGTGTGGTAGAGCTTCAAGTTGAATGTCTGTTGGAGTTTTGTACCCAACGTGATCGAGAGCTTGTAGAAGTGGATCAATGAGGCCTAGTGCTTTAAAAGTAGATGGAGGGGCTGGAGAGCTTGATTTCGAAGTACTTGCATGTTCTGGCCCCGGCATGGTTTCGTCGATTTTGCGATGGACTTGATAAATAGGTTCAGAGCATCTTTATATTTATTTATTTTCATGTAGTTCAGGATCAACTTTTTCCAAGGTCCGACCAAACTGAGCTTAAACGACTGTGCTTCAGACAAAAACTTCCATGTTGTATTACAATTACACGCTTAAGCTCATGTATACGTATACAGGGCCTATAGAGAACCCACGAAAACAGTTCTGAAGTACTGTTCCAGCCCATCCACATCTCTCACAATGGCCCCAATTACACCATCTGGTCGGATAATCACAACCTCATTTGCACCATCTGCACCTTTATATGCGTCATACGCATGTCCATCACGGTCCTCGAATACATCACGAGCAACAGCATTCTGTGGCATATCGGTGTTTCCCGCACGGAGGAGAATCACTACTCGTACAAGTTCTTTGCGGTTCTTTGCAATGGCAGCGAGAGTTGCGGGGACATCAGCCGCCTCCGCAAAAATGAAAACAGTATGGCGCGTGGGACTGAGTAGCCTGTAGAGTCTTGTCGACTCGCTCGATTGCTGATTGTCGGATTTGATTTCGACGAGTCCTAGAGCGTCGGGCGCACGATCACCTGCTCGTAATAGCCCTCCAACTTCTAGGCCGTATGCTGAATGAACTTTCCTCGTTTCCGGCCCCACACCAGAGTCAGTACTCTGATCGACAACTATAGAGCTCCCTCGATAATTGACACCAAGCTGGTCGAGGCTTCCTGATCGCTGCCACACGGCATCACTGGTCGGTTTATCCAGCGTCGCCTTCAATATCTTCGTTGTAAGATTCAGCATCTCTGCTACGACGGGAAGTCGTTCCTCCGTATAAGTATCCAAGAGAGATGAAGGTGAAAAGCCTTTAATAACATGGGCTAGTTTCCAACCCAGATTGAAGGAGTCTTGAATTCCTGTGTTCATGCCCTAACCAGCAGAGTTAACATCGGACGTCGGCAGTCGCTTGCAGTCTATCGTACCTGACCTCCTGTGGGGCTATGGACATGCGCGGCATCTTGAAGCATAATATACATTAATCAAGGAAGATAACGACGAATGATGTGACTTACCACCCGCAACGAAAACTCTTCCCTTCCCAAATTTGTCGACCATTCGAATATTGATCCTGCACCATGTGTCTTTCAACTTCAACAAGTTCCCCGAGGCATAGATTGCATACCTGTATGGCGAGTAACAGATCACTTCACCGAACTTAATGTCGGCTCGATGTGATGTCTGTTCTCTCAAAAACGCCCGGACTGCATCCTGACTGGCAGTAATGTCGTCAATATTGTCGAGCTTTGAGCCTCCAGAAAGGAAGTTGAACACGCCCGGTATTTCCGTATACCGAACCGCCGTTCTTTTTGACAAACTCTTCAATACAATTTCCGCCCTCTGACACAACACTCACAGAGTATTTCCCATATCTCCCCACATATGCCAATCCTGAAAGTTATGGAGTAAATGGCAAATGATATGGAGAATTGAAGGAAGCCTACGTTTGTTAGCCCTTCCACTCTTATATCACCAACGGCAAATTTCTCGACCTTTGTCTCGCCTAGGAATGTTAGGCCAAGTAGCTTCCTGACTACACCTCGTGCGCCATCAGCGCCTACGACCCATTCATATTTCGATGTTTCGTCCTCGATATCTGAGTTTTCAGTGTTTCGTTTGTGGAGTTTAACTTGCACTCCATCATCAAACTGTTCCAAAGACACAAGCTCGACGCCTAATTCGATAGAAGAATTATACTGCTTCATCTCCGTTTGAATTATATTTTCCATATTCTGCTGGCCAAGGAGGCGAAAGTTGGACTGCCCCAAAGACAGATAAGTCAGTTCCATCGTTGGTTTTATTGCAGCACGAAAATTGATCACGTACATGGGGGGTAGCTGGCGTCGACTCCAATATTGGAGCTATCTCAAACTCTTGCAAAATTTCAACGCCCTTGGGGCCTTTGTACATCTTCACTATTGGGACCTTGATGGAGCGTTGCATGATGGGATCGAGAATGCCCAGAAACTCAAATAGCTCGAAAGAACGCGGCTTAGTAGACAATTATTTTTTTCAGTTGTGGTGCGATGCAGAGATGGAGTTAAAATGCCAACCGAGATACCTGCGCCGCGTTGGCCTATCCTGGGGAACACGCTCTTCTCGATGATACGCACGGAGATGCCATTTCTCAGCAAAGTGAGAGCCAATACAAGTCCAGAGGGACCCGCGCCGACCTATGCATCAAACGGTTGTATAGGATATGCTAGCCATAAGTGGGAGAAATGACGCACGATTAGAACTTGGGCAGGTGCTGCTAGAGGTGAATGCGAAGTCATTGATTGTGAATTGATTGATTAGAACTTAGGAGACGAAGCGTTCAAGTTGGGATGCAAACCCTTGCCACAACGGCCTTGGGTTTATATAGCCTGCTCTTACACGAGGTGGCGTTCAAGACCCTGGGTGGTACATGTTGTGGCGAATGTGCCGGCCATGTAACTTTGTTGACAAAATGTAAACTCGTAACCAGCCGTGTTGCGGATGATGACGAGGGCCTTCGGCGTCGCCTATTAGAGGGATAGTCTAGACAAAATGCCGTCAAGATTACTTTTCATTTACTAAGTAGCTTAGTACTTACTATGTTGGGTCACCTGTTTCGGCAGTTGGTCGAAATCGTTGATGTCACAGATCGTCACAACCGGCATCTCATGGCATTAAGCACCATTTAAACTCCGTTGATCTTATTGAATCGTCATACCCCTGAAGCCCGCTTACAATGACGTCTGTTTCTGTGATCTCCGAAGTGTTCAATCTCCGATGAGCCGACGCTCGGCAAACTGACCCTAGAGTGACATTTCCCTCGCATGTATATCCTCACTCAGCCCTTCCAAAAAAAATACCAGATACATTGAAGTATTGCTAATAGAACCCTTGAAATTTTTGCACATCCATCCAGCGGATATTGAGAAACTCCAAAAGTCGACCAACTGCCGAACAAGGTGAACTCAATATGACAGCTATTTTTGGACGATATTTATTCCCACGGGATTATTATCACCTCTTGTAACTACTTGCCGCCCATTGACTTCTGGTCGCTGTAGAACTTAGGAAAGAACGCCGGCTATGTCCGTGTCGTCTGGGTCCTCGGCTCAACGTGTTCTCGTTTCTTACTCTGCACCTCCGGCATTCCTTGCGTCACCAAACTGGAACAAAGTCTATGCGGCACTTGTCGCACAATTACCTCTAAAGAATATACATCGAAAGTCCCCGCTAAGGCAGTCCGTGAAGACAATACAAGAGTTAGACGTCACCCTCGTAGCCTTGGACAGTGTTAGCGAAGAACCGACATCCCAAGTTCCTTCCACCTTGCTGGAGAAGCCTTTGCTTCATATATTCATTTTGCACTGCGAAGTTATTCACCTTGATCTATTCCTCATTGTCTTACTGAGGCTATATCTCAACAGGACAATGATTTGGAATCATACAGAAATGTCCACAAGAAACAGATCAAGGACTGGCATACCGGTATCTCTGCAAGGAAAAACCCAGAATGGTTGATTCTTCAAATCATTAGGCCAGATACAACACGCTCAGCCCCCGGAAATTTCTTTCAGATCAAGGGCACAGTCTTGGATAAGTTGAAGACGGATTTCAACTCGGACAAACGTGATCGGTGAGGGCCACATTGTCGCTCGCTATCTTGTTTAGCCCTTGACGCGACAGCAGTTGTATTCAAGTCAATTGGGTTACAGGCAATGAAAATCCACTTGCATGGGCTGAACTTATCAACAAGATGAAGGATGCGCTACTGTACGCCTTCGATTCGGCGATTATTCTGCGGCAGGAAGAGGTCAAGCGTTCGGAAAACCAACAATCAATGCCCGGTTGGAACTTTTGCACCTTTTTCATACTCAAGGTATCGTTTTTCTCTAATCTGCTATGTCTTATGCTCACGTACTCACAGGAAAGTTTAGCAACTTCCTTCGAAGGAATGAACCTCTTCGAGGAAGCCCTAGTGCCATATGATGAATTGGAGGCATCATTCTACCGTGTATCAAAGGAAAAGAACATGTCGTGGTTTGGCTCTCTTGTTCATCCTGATCTTCAGGATGAATCAGTACCCCTACTTTCTACTGCGAAGAAGCCCTACCGAGACCTAATCCTGGCTAATCGTATCTCTATCTTTGACTTTCGAATATACCTTCTCACTCGTCAATGTCAATTGCTTGCCAAAATGGGACGCATGACTGAACTTACCAGCAAAGTCGCTCTTTTTCTTGGAGCTTTTGGGAATCGTCTCCGAGAGGTTGAGGTGAGTGATTAATTTGTTATTGGATTTCATAATTGACCATGAACAGTCGACTCTGCCACCGCTGTTTGTCGAGGCCTGGGTATATTCCTCTGCATTAAGTACTGTTGAACAATGCACTACGTGGTCGACTGATTTCAAGCTTGAAGCATCTAAGTCTGGCTCTGCAGGGAAAGGCGAGCTTCTGGATGTAGCTCGAACTCAAGCAAGTCTATTATGATTGTTATCTTTTAAATGTATTCCTAATCTCTGTAATACAGCTTGATACCATCGGCGTTGAAGCTGGACATCTTCCTCCAACCCCACCGTTCTCTACCTCCCTGTCTATGGACAAACGACTGCAACCAGGAACGAAGATCCAGTTCACAAACGAAACCCTCAATACCGCATTTAGCGATCAACAGGCTTTCTATGAACTCTACGCTGCTGTTACAAATCGTGCCATTGATTTTTATGCCAAGTCAGGCCGGAGAAAGTTTGCACTGAAGCTTCACGGCACTTTGTCAGCCCTCGAGGTGTATGTCTCTTCAATCAAACGACGTGACGCATTCACACTGACAACGCCTCTCTCAGCCATCGCGGAAATTTTGCAGCAGCTTTGAACACATATACGTCATTGCCGGCTCACTATGCTCCTCACTTGTGGACGTCATTAGAATCTTACATGCTATCTCGCGCCCTTGACACTCATGATCTACTGGGAAAAGCGCAGGATGTGGAATGGATACACATCGTACTATCGTTCCTTAAAACCTATGTCGAGCATCGTAACTCGGTGATGCTGTTGCACGAAGCAGACAAGATTGGCTATATTGCTAAGCTCATCAATTCTTTGAAGATATCTGCGAAACGTTTGGAAGCTGGTCTGCACATTCCTTATTTTTGAATGATATTGTAGCTGATCTTAGTTGCCAGATCTGGCCCATCCTGACCATCCTGCCCTGCTTGTTCAAATATCTCCTGATGCGAAGTTAGCAGAGACACGGGACGGGTCATATCTTGATGTAACGATTTCGAATTACCTTCCTTGTGTGAGTGTCTATGTCAACATCGATATATCTTCCTCTCATACTTTTAAAAGGTGTTTCCTGCCGATGACATAATTGTCAACGTGGCTGGACGAGATTCTACTGATTCTACCAAGTTCACATATTCCTCGCCAATACCTAATGGTTGTCCACCTGGGAAATCAAAATTGACCCTGTTTTGTCCGGTAGGTTGTGGCCGTTATATATTCCAAGTTCACATATCTACCTTTAGATACAGACATATTCATCGGGGCTTTTCGTTCTGGAGTCTAGTGAAATCCGATCCTCTCATCTGTTACTTCAATCGAACTATCGCAAAAGTTCAAGTAAGGGACAGGTCTCCAAACCATCCTTGCTCCGCGTACCTCGCGATTTACTTGCCTTGGATGTGCGGATATCTCAATCTAATCGCAGTGCGCCATTTGTTTGACTGAATCCTTCAATTATGGCTGAAATTTAGTTATTTATCAGTTGAACTTGGAAAACCACCGAGTCTTATGGTCGTTATATCAACGGGTAGAAATCACATTGGCAGACTAACTGTCAAGTTATCATCTTCTGTCACCTTCCTATGTCAGGATGTTGTTTTACTTGAAGGTAAACGTTAAACGTTAAACCTTTCTTCATGTTAAGATTTAATGGCCATGACGTGTACTCTTCAGATGAACACAATTATTTATTTGAATGCAACAAGGATGAAATCACCCTGGGAAACATTCAAGACGATAAAACTGTTACCTTTTTGGTACCTCACTCGAATGCTTCAGCTTTCACTGCGATGGTACGTTTGCCTCCTCTAAGGCAGAAACGAAATTTGTCATTATCTTGGTTAGAAAGTCAAATTGGAAGTGGAATATCAGACTACAAACGAGCCCTCAATAACACGGATCTCTCAATTTTCAAGAGTATTGATTACTACTCTGCCGATTTCTGTCAACGTAGAGGATTTTTTCCGTGGAAATAGGTAAGCAATGGACCCTACGTTTTGAGAATATCTGCTCAAATTATGCAGACTCATCTCGAAATTCACCGTGTCGACTACGAGTCATCAGCATGTACGGATAGCTGATGCTAACCTCGATCTTCCTTCAGGAGGCCTTGATGGTGTAAAGATAAGGCCTGCCTCGAGTAAGCGTCCAGTAGTGGTTAGTTTTGAGAATTTCATGACGCGTCCAATTCTAACGAGGCGCTTTTGTAGACGGTTACCCCGGCGCAACCCGCGAATTTTTTGTTTGCTCTCGATTCGGCTCATGGACCTGGTATTCGTCTTTTCTTCATCTGTCCACTTCCCCTCCTCATGGTCTTTTTCAGTTCGTGAATCATTGATTCTTACTATCAAGTTCAGGATGTTGCGCGAAGGTAAAGCCTATGTTCACCTCTTTCCCCTTTCAGTTCTGATGCCTTCCTCAAGAGGTGGAGTCCATAATCGAATCTCATGTCCAGGCAGTGCTAAAAGACTCTCCTTCTCTCCAACATCACATCGTCCTGGTTGGTAAACTTGTCGATGCTCTGGAGAGCGATGCAACATGGGTGGGATTATACGGTATCACCGGAGAGCTCATCGTTCCCGATATACATAAGGAACAAGGTGAAATAGGAGAACTTTTGAAGAAGGCGAGGCAGGTGAATAATATAGTCTGTTCTATGGGTACGCTCTGTCTGATGTTTCACTTCAATAGCTTTTGGCGGAGCATAGACATCCAGAACCCCCTGCAGGGAGTTGGCGAGAAATTAAAATACCAGTCGACGTTCCAAGCATGAATGTAAGATCTGCTCGTCATGAAACTTCACCTTTGGCTAATCCGCGAAGATCGTTGCTGCAGCGTGTATCCATATCGTTTCAACGCCTTTTGCCAAAGAAATGGAACCTGATACAAAACCATCGCTCTATGCTGGCCAACCCATATCTGCCAACTTGATAATAAAGACTTCGTTTCATTGGGGAGCCAAGCAGGACGATCCGACGCGTCGTTATGTCCTCCGGTTTAATGTTGAAGAGATGGTAAGAGAATGGTTAGTTAGCGGACCCAAACGAGGCGACTTTGTGGCAACGGTAAGAGATTTAACTATTTGAGAAACGTTCCTCTGAACCTGCAGTTTTTTTTCTTAAAAAAAAAAAAAAAACAGGATGGAGCAACTCATGTTGTACCAATCACGATGATCGCTCTGCATCATGGAGAAATCCCTTTGCCAAAGGTTTCTATAACGGCTCTTCCCACGACTGGTCTGGGTACGATGAGTTCTATGACTGTTCCCAGTATTGAAACATACCAGGAACATGGGGCAGAGAAGGTTTTGATCCTTCCCAGGGGCGGTCGAAGTACATTCGTTGTTGGAATGGGATCGGGGTAAAAATTTGGGAGTTTTTACTGCTACTCCCCAATAGTTTTTACCCTCCTGGGGCGGGTTTGACATCGCTCGAATGAAAGGTTGGTGGGACGAGTTGTCTGCCCAATTAATGCAAGGCATCTTTTATGGTCAGGTTACGGCGTCTTCAACCAGACGGGCATGGCAACCATTGCTCAATACACTTGCCTATTAAATAACTACTAGTAGTTAGCTCTCCATAGAACAACCTCTTGACAGAAAGCCCAGATGATGAGTTTTATAATTATCACGCCGTTATGGAATCAATTTCTATCGATTTTTTTTAGGGGGTTCTGCCAATATTTTAAGGTACATATTCCTTAAATGATAATTTAGAGGAGAACAGCTTGGATAGATTGAGCTGAAAGTTGGCCAGGAGGCTGCTTAAATGGGTTTTCGGAGGCATAAATAAAACCTTATTTTTCTGTTGACTTTGTTTGTCCGCGACTGTACATGATTGACTAAGCTTATAAACCAACCAAAGCCGAAAAACCCAGGATGTCACAGCTGACTCGGCTATGGAAGCATAAGATGGTCCGGTGGAAGCTCACTCTACAGGAATGCTACCTTTATGCTTTCTGAAATCACTGATTGTACTTAAAAGAGGCTTTGACATTCGCAATGGATCCGTCACGTCACACTTATTATAGGTTAAAGCCGAGTGGCTGTCATGTGCCCCATGGCTGAGTTGGTTACAGCGTCCGACTGTTAACTGAACATCAATCAGTTCATGCAATATCGGAAGGTCGTGAGTTCGAGCCTCACTGGGGCAGCATCTTTTTATCGTTTACGCCGATCCGAGGCTGGGACCTCCTCAAAAGTGTAATGAATCTTAGCGACAGGTTGCTTTTAGGTATGCTGGTAGTAGTAGTACGGTCGTAACAGGTCCCAGGTGCTACTCGTATTTTATCTTTGAGTTCGGGATTATCTTACTATTTGATATTAAACCTGGCCATATCGCACCTTCTGTGTCCCCCACCGTTTCGATAAAGTTGCAAGTAAACAGATCTATCGCAATTACAACAATGGTCTATTTACAAAAACAACAACACAGTCCTCCGGGTGCTGAACGACGAGGGGAATGACAAAAACACTTGGAAATAGAGTCACTGATTATGAAATGACAATTAAGTTACATAGGAGTTTGAGAAGAGTTTCGCCCGCCCTCTACGAGCAGCAGAAAGTTCCATAGCGCGCTTCCGACGTGCTTCCTCTAACAAGAGAAAAAAAAATTAAAAAAATATGACGAATCCAAATATCTAGATAAAAAAAAAAAAGACATACTTCGAACAGTACTTGGATCTTCTCCAGCATCAAGTCGACGACGATTCTCTCGTAAAATTTCGCTGACACGTTCGCTTGCATTTCTGAGAAGAGTGAAGTTGACTTCTCTAATAGGCGGGGGGCGAAGTGGAGTCAGGTAACGAGTATCTTGAGGAACAGGATCCTGATGATAAGATTTTTTTTTTTAGAAACAAAGGGACGATAGGGGTTTATGATGACTGGAGAGAATACAGACGGCGTAGATGGAGAACTCGAAATCGACGACTGCAGGCTTGGTCGGTGTGACGTTGACCTTGCCAATCGGAATAGCATGCTTGGTGAGAGAGTTTGAAATCTTGAAGCGACAGGTCTCTTTGTCGTGGTTGTTTGCGAATTCGAAATAGTCTCCTAAGCTACGGCCAGGACCACTCGTCGAGGGTAAGACTGGCGTGTGTGTATTAGCTGCTATTCATAAAGAAATAAAAGCAAAAAAAAACACTACTTGCCTCGTTTGCGAATATGTGGATTTTCCACCTGACCAGCGTCTACCCGGACCACAGGAATAACCTCCTTTCTCCAATTAGACAGTGGCATTCTGGGAAGAAGCATCTTGATGATGGCTATACGCAGAATTTGGAGGCTAACCCCGATACAAGACGAGATAAGCAGTAGCAAGGTTTTCATCATCATGGTTGATGTGAGGGTGTTATAAGAAGGCAAGCTCTTGTACTTGGCGTTCAGCCGCTAGTAAGGGTAGCAGGAAAGGAGAAGGAACGGTCAGTCGAATTTAAGTTGAGTCCAAGTATTGGTTCATTGTACCAGATTAGCCATAATCCATTCCATATACGAGAGGTCCGCAGAGCAGAACTAGAGGGTACAGTGATGGACCTTGGTGTTCTACATTTATTTGATGTGAATGAAGTTGAACAGTTAGTAGGCAATCGAGAGTCAAGTTGGTGCTGGGAACGGTTCCAGTGATTTGCTAATTCGACGGGTCAGGAAATGAAGGAATCAACTCGGCGTGAGGATTGAGAGAGGAAAGTGAAATAAAAAAGCGTCACCTGAGCGATTCGAACACTCGCGGTCAAAGACCAACCGCTGATCTACTACAAGGTAGCAGGCGATCCCGTTAACCACTCCGGCAAAGTGACGATTAAGATACCCTGAGTACCGAGAAATATATGCTATTCACTGACCCATATACAGCCAGAAATTGCAACATCAATCAGTAAACGTCCAAACAAACTTTGGACCCATTCAATTCAAGTCTGATCTGTTGAATGATTCATCTCTTGCGGTACATATAAGTATCGCCGCAAGCACTACTATCCCCTCAAAAATTTCAGTCGTGCAATAATTGAACTGTATGTAGTCTTCAATTTCGAAGTCATCTTCTTTTTTTTTTCTCTTCTTCAGAAAGACGAAAGTAATCTGGTAATTTATTGATTCAGCGACTCAGATGGGAGTGGAGGTTGTTGAGCTGGAGTTTCTTCTAAAAATCGACGCATATATGCTACGAGTTTGTCTGTTTGCGCTTCTGTGATGGCGTTGTAGAGGGAAACACGGATACCCCCAATAGATCTGGGTAACGAATTTTAAAATTCTGGAGGTAGGACAAGAGAAAAAGAAGGAATAAAGTCCGTACCGATGACCTTTGATTCCTTTGATCCCTTCCCCTTCAGCTCCAGTCAAAAACTTCGCCTCTGCACCTTCCCCAAGAACCTCAAACACCACATTCATCCAGCTCCCACTGCCCGGTTTCACATGACCCCTCAGAATTCCCTTTGCTTCACCCTCTCCCAGCACCGCATACAACTTCTCCTGCTTCTTTCTATTAAGTTCCTCATAGTACGTCACACCGCCCAACTCATGATTCCTCTTCAACACCAGTCCAGCGACATAAACAGAAAACACAGGAGGAGTATTAGGCATACTTTTCTGTTCTGCGAAAGTTTTGTACGCAAGACCGACGGGAACAGGTACAGCTCCCAATTTAGCTGCAGCATCAACGTCTACGATACAATCTTGTCGGACGATGACAATGGTCAAACCTGCAGGGCCGATATTTTTCTGAGCACCAGCGTAAATGATAGCATGATCTGCTAGTCTGGGGATAGGACGGGACATGAAGGAGGAAGAGTAATCGGCTACGAGAGGTAGCAGTCTATCCGTTGGAAGAAGGTGGAAAGGGAAAGATTCGGCAGCGTTCTCATCATGCGAAAATTGTACGCCTGAAACAGTTTCATTCTCGCAGTAATATATTAACGCAGGGTCTTCTGAGAACTTGTATGCGTCATGCGAGGGGATATTGTTGAATGATTTCCCGTCCATTGAGGACTCCCGGGCATCAGCTGCGATGTGGACTGTAGCTCCTCCCGCTAGCCTACCTGCTTCTTTAGCTGCAGATTTACTCCATGACCCAGTAAGAACATAATCCAGGACTCGGTCTTCAGTTTTTATAATATCTGGGTGAAGTAAATGATGACGAGCTAGCATGTTGAGAACCACAGCTGAGAATTGACCTGTACCACCTCCTTGTAAGAACAAGATGGAGTGAGTTGGGGGTACATTGAGTTGTTGTCGAATGAGATCCTCAACATTGGCGAGATAGGCAGAGAATTCCTTGGACCTATGTGAGATTTCGGCGATGCCAATTCCAGTATTCTCGAAGTTGAGCAGTGCTTTTGCAGCCTCATCGAGAACAGATTCGGGTAATGCAGAAGGACCTGCTCCAAAATTGATAACACGCGATGTCTGGGTCATGTTTCTTTGACTTGGCTTGTGGTGAGGCAGACAAAGAGTCAAAGACTTTCTTTCGACCATTCTTGGTAATCTCATCTAATCAGTTCACCTTGTGCATATACGACATTGCTCGAAAAGGTACAACCAGTGAAACCCTAAGAACATACATAAGTGATTTGAAACTTTGAGCATGTCCGTTGTACCCAGCCAATTTTGTCCGACAGGGAAGTGAAAAGATAAGCTTGGAGAGGAATTGGGTTTAGAGCAGGGAACGGTCATCGGCGTAAAGAGAGATAGTGCTACGAAGAAAAAGAAAAAGAAAACGATGGGAAGCAGTGATAACATCAACAGAGGGGTAGATCGGAAAATATACGACAATGATGCAATGGACAAAGGATAGACGAAAGACATAAAAAGTAAAATAAATCATGAAGATCAGGCGTTAGAACAGCTGAGAGATTCGTACGATACGATAACATTTAGAATATGGTTGAAGCTATTATATAAGTGTATTTGGGTCGATGATGTCGGAAATTTGATGCTTGAGCGGTGTAGTACGTGCAAATGATCGTGATGCAGAGTTAATTTAAAGCGCGTCGAGGTCATCGTGAACTGTTGATTAAATTGCGCATGCTGATGTTGATATAATGAAAGGAACTAATGTCGAAAAAAGCGTTGAATAGAAGTTTCAGCTGAGCAGTGAGTTGTTGAAGTTGGACAGAAGGTGCGCGCAGTTTCAGATATTGCGAATGATACCGATTCAGAAGTTAATTCGTGAGCTGTTGATACAAGGCCGCTCCAAAAGGTCGCAGGCGACGGGCATGAGATTCTGAAACAGAACCCGAGAGGGAGTGAAATGTGGTCGAGGTGTTGGTAGAGAGGGAGAGAGTAGAAGCGAGGTATCGCGAATAGGGAGAGGAGATATAACCTTTGAGGAAGCAAGGGGGCTAGATCGCAGAGACGTCTTTCGTCGGCGAACAGGACCGGGTCCTGAAGCAGGTAATTCTGACAGAGAGGAGACGGGAAGTAGAGAGAGATCGGCAATATCCCATGGATTGATGAGATCCGGAGATGATTCCAAGGAGGCTATCCAAGGTAAATCATCAAATGCATGCGATCGGGGGGTTACGCGGCATTCGCGTGTTGGGCGGCGACGACGTGCAGGATGAGGACTGGGTTTTGAGCGTCTTTGGGGAGAAGGCGTTGAGGACTAGAGACATGTAAGCAGCTGTGAACACCAGATCCAATGTTGAACGTACTGGTGTTGAAGGAAGTATATCAGTGGATGGTTCAGTGAGATGGATGGGAGATCTCAGACGTTCAAGGGCCTGCGAAGTGGATCATTAGAAAAGGATGTAAAGGGAGAAACTGAGCCTTACAGTGGCTGGGAAATCTAGCTGAGTTGTGAGTGGCGACAAGGTGTCTCTGTGCTGCTGCAGAGTGGCGAGAATGGGTTTGGGAGCGTACATGGCTCTGTGGATGGTAGTACAATGAGAGTTGAATGTGATTGTGTGACTTAAGTATCAGGGAACATGATGTGGAGGACAATGAAAGAGCGCAAGATAATAGGAATGTCGATCAATCACATAAGCTGACACATCGGTCACAGTCACCCCTTAGAGAAATGACTCATCACCCATGGAAACAGCAATATTGGAAAAAAAAAAAAAAAAAAAAAAACCGGTCTTTAGCGCACTGGCATGAGGCCTGCCAGTGCTTCGCCGTTCACTCATGCATCTAGGGCTTACTCCTAAGCGGTGGACTCGGTGGCAGGCGCAAGTTATGGCGGCAGGTTTATCATCGGCAACCATCAACCAGCAACTTTTAATTAAGCAACACACTGCATCAGCGCTATTGTTGCACCAAGTCGCGTACAACGCCATTACTAGATAAAAAACGCGTGGAACACGTTATTTTTCTCTCCACGACTCGTGTTTGTTACATGAATGACTGCGGTACGCGCTTTGTCCTATACAATACTCCGGCAATGTTCTGTTCAAGGCAAATATACAGAAGCCGCAGTAACCTGGTTGTTCATTTCTCTTAATTGTGACGGCCCCAAATAACGTTACCCCTATCTTATTTATAAAGGCTTTTATGGTGAGTAAAAAATCGGCCTTTCCAGTCGACAACCCTTCCATCCGTTCACTTAGTTGTTCTCATAGACTGCCAAGTTGCACATATTTAACAACAACGAGAGATGGTACTGTCGTTAACAACCATTCCATTTCATCCTAGCATTATTGACCTAGAGTTGTAGAGCAATCGACAGCTCAACACCCCCTAAACACCGCGGGCAGCCCTCATATCTCTATAAGCGAATCAGAGAACGCGTATCCTGTTCTACTCTACTCAGCTGACTCGACTCAACGGGAGTAACGGCTGTAAAGCAAGTCACAGATTCCTTCCCCACACATTCTCTCCGACTCATAGGCTATTCTTAATCCATTTCCTCTCAGCAGTTCTCTTGACTTTCGAGTCATATAGCCACATTAAGATGACTGACTCGTCGACCCGTGGGCCATCCAAACCCCAAACAGTAATGACGCCGCGTTCAAGTAGATCATCATGCATAGTGTGTATAATTCAATCATCCACACTCCATGATCAGGAATTGAATGGGTAAGGTCCCGGGTACAAGAATGAAACACCCAGACAGTCTCTGATGTGTGCTACCCCACAGAGACAGGCTAAGTATATGGCATCTATCATAGCTGACGGGATGGAAACGGAAAAGTACCCCCGCCTTTCCCCCCCCCCCACCCCCTTACCTTTCCCTTCTCTCGTCTCTATCAACCCATGGCCGAAACCTCGCTTGCTCTTACCGACAAAAAGGAAGAAGCTGTGGTCCGGACTTCGTATCCCTGTCTATATTGTTCACACATCCGCTTTTGTCTTTTCTTTTTTTTTAAATAAATCAATGACGTCAACCTGGAAACTATAAACCTTTGAAACAGCCTTTAGGTAAAAGCAAACGGTGATGGTTTTACATGACTCGGTAGTCTTATGCTATAGCAGCTATTTGGCCGGGACGGTTATATGGTACCCACCTCACTATCTCTCTACAAGGCGAGTGCTGCACCACATAATCAACCTCAAACGGGTACGCCGTAATGCACATCCATTGTATTCAACCAACTATCACACAAAGCCTTCTATGTGATTTGGGTCTGCAGTTGGTGATTTGGTACGACTTGCAGCCACTTCCGCAAGTAGAGGGGGGATCTGCAACAATCAACGATCGGATGCGCTTTAAGCTTCTGCCAGACATCATTTGTTCAATGCTGGAATAAACTCGGAAGATGATGAAGCCGCAGGCAGAGTCTAAGGTAGGAGATGATCCTGAGGGAGGGGGCGTAAACCATTCTTACTTGGCATGTTGATGATCCTGACTATGCACAATCCTGACTAGTATGCACCAATCAACTGTCACCCACATCTACTTATGAAAATAGATCATACATCTAGATGGTGCAATACATGCCTTTTTTGTTTATTGCTTTTGTTCTATAAAGTTGATGCTCGGCAATATCTCCGAGCTCAAAGACAACGTTGTAATCGCCTTGAGATATACGATTTGGTCGAGTTTTGATGATGTTCGAGAAATGGAGGGTCTTAAGGGTGCAGAACCTACTTCAGCTGAGAGTATCTCTACATTCATTCATTCAAGACAAGATACAAGATCTTGCTCTTAGGCAAGATTGAACTCTATGTAGCAAAACGAGTCACATTTATTTATTTTGGGTCGTGCAAGTAATTTTAGAGCATTGACAAGTGTATATGTTGTGATATAGAAAAAATGTAAAAAAAGAAACGATGAATAAGTGGACCTGACCTGAAATTAGCAATGCAAAAGAGAGTTATGTATGACGAGCGATGAAGACTGAGGTAAAACATGCGGCGAAAAGCATCTAGTCGATCTCCTCCATGGCCGATGACGATGCAGCTTCAGTAGCCGCAGGTGCTTCGATTTGCTCGACGGGGGCCTCATCCTCATCGTCGACGTCAAGACCAAGACTAGGAAGAGGTAAGTAAGCATTAGAGTCGGTGATCATCGGGGGAAAAAAAAAAAAACTTACGCAATCATACGGTAGATGCGCTTCGCAAAGGAAGTGGGCTCATCAAGAGTAAAGCCGGAGGTGAGGAGAGCAGTCTCGAACAAGAGGTATGTCAAGTCGCGAACCGACTTGTCGGCCTTGTCTGCCTTGACTTTCTCCTTGAGTTCCTTAACAATGGCATTGCTGGGGTTCAGTTCAAGTGTTTTCTTCGATGCCATGTAGGACGACATCGAAGAATCACGGAGGGCTTGGGCCTTCATTATACGTTCCTATTTGGATGGAGAAATTTTTTGATAAGATAAAGGATAGATGAGAAAGGTAAACACTGACCATATTTGATGACCAACCAAATTGACCAGTTACAAGAACACAAGGCGAGTCCGAGATACGGTTAGAGATGACAACCTTCTCAACCTTGTCGCCAAGAGCATCCTTCACGGCCGAGCACAACTCGGTGAACTCAGCAATCTCTGATTCGCGCGCCTTCTTCTCTTCGTCGGTTTCCTCGAGTTCCAGACCTTCTTTTGAGACACAGACGAGCTTCTTACCGTCGAACTCTTTGAGCTGAGTGATGGCGTACTCGTCGATTGGGTCGACAAGCAGGAGGACTTCGAAGCCCTTCTTCTTGAGAACCTCCAAAAAGGGCGAGTCGCGGGTGGCGGCAAGAGACTCGCCGGTAAGGTAGTAGACGGTCTTTTGAACTTCGGGCATGCGCGTGATATAATCTAAGAAAGATATGGATTTAATGGTTGTCTACAGATGTAACAAATAATCTTACCTTTGAGGGAAGTAAGCTCGTCGTACGATTTCGTGGAGTAGAAACGGAGGAACTCCGCAAGCTTGCTACGGTTTTGAGCATCTTCGTGAATACCAAGCTTGATGTTCTTGCCAAAGGCCTCGTAGAATTTGGTGAAGTTGTCCTTGTCTTCAGCAATCTCACTGATGAGGTCCATAGTCTTCTTCACAAGGTTCTTGCGGATGACCTTGAGGATTTTGTTTTGTTGGAGGGTCTCACGGGAGATGTTAAGGGGAAGGTCTTCCGAGTCGACGATGCCCTTAACAAAGTTGAGGTACTCGGGAATGAGGTCCTCGCAGTCGTCCATGATGAAGACACGGCGGACGTAGAGCTTGATGTTGTTACGCTTTTTCTTAGACTCGAAGAGATCAAAGGGAGCACTGGATAGAAAAATGAGCTCTAAATGGATCTAAAATAACTTATATACGAACCGTTTGGGAATGAAAAGGATAGCCTTGAACTCAAGTTGACCCTCAACGGAGAAGTGCTTGACGGCAAGATGATCTTCCCAATCATTGGTCAAGCTCTTGTAGAAGGAGGCGTACTCTTCTGGCGTGATGTCTGATGGGTTACGAGTCCAGATGGGTTTCGTCTTGTTGAGCTCCTCGTTGGAGGTCTCCTTCTCTTTGATCTTCTTGGTCTTTTTGTCCTTCTTCTCCTCTTCATCGTCGACCTCCTCAATCTTGGCCTTCTCTTCGTCCTCTTTCTCCTCCTCCTCCTCCTCATCTTCTACCTCCTACAAAGACGATTACTGATTGCCATAGATGATGTGCACACTTAACATACCTTTTCTACCTCCTTGGTGACGGTGAGCTGAATGGGGTATGAGATAAATTCAGAGTGTTTCTTGACGATCTCTTTTATCTTCTTCTCCTCAAGGTATTCAAGCTGGTCTTCTTTGAGGTAGAGACGAATCTCAGTACCACGACCCAGAGGTGGGTTGACAGTATCGGGGGTGATGGTGAATGTCCCACCGGCAGCCGACTCCCATATGTATTGTTCGTCATCGTTGTGTTTTGAGATGACTTGGACGCGCTCGGCGACGAGGTAGGCAGAGTAGAAACCGACACCGAATTGACCGATCATGGAAATGTCAGCGCCAGAGCTGAGAGCCTCCATGAATCCCTAAGAGTAAACCCATTCAAACACACCGATTGTAATAGATTTTTAAGTCAAATACGAACCTTTGTGCCAGACTTAGCAATGGTACCGAGGTTGTTGACCATATCAGCTTTGGTCATACCGATACCAGTATCGCGGATGTTGAGGATCTTGTTCTCCTTGTCTGGTGTGATACGGATGTAGAGTTCCTTCTCAGTGTCGAGTTGAGATGGATCCGTTAGGGAGGCGTAACGAATTTTGTCGAGGGCATCGGATCCGTTAGAGATCAACTCCCGAAGGAAAATCTCTTTGTTCGAGTAGAAAGTATCTATAGGAAAGAGATCAATCAGCACGTATAGGTACAAGTAAAAGACACGACGACATACTGATGATCAAGTCTAGGAGTTGACTGATCTCAGCTTGGAATCCGAAGCTTTCTGTCGCCATTGTAAACTATAAAATGTTAAATTGACATGTATGGGAGATTGAGGTCGAGAACTGACCTTTTGATTTTTTGAAGGGAGGTGAGGTGGTAGTTATGGAGCAAAAGAGGGTAAGAACTGCACGTCTGTTTATGTATTCTGTACTTTAGTTCTCGAAGAATCCGAAACTTGCCTTTTTTGGTGGCTGTGGCGGATGGCTGTAGAATCTTCTGGAACAACAATCATTTTAATGTTACATTTTTTATTTTTTATTATTTTTGCCCTAATTAACTACTGAACGTCGGCCGTGGGCTCAGAGGTGACCTTTCTTCAGAAACTAATCCTTTCCGTCCTTTCAACAACTCCATCATAACACGCAGCTCTTCCACCTCCTCCCTCAACACCCGATTTTCTTCTCCAAGCTTCGCATTCGTGCTCATTAATACTGCCTTTTCATTGGAGAATGTAGCAATTTCTTGGGCAAACGGTATACGGGGACTTTCCACTCGTTTCATTTGATTCAAGCGTGCCTCGACCCCCTGGATTTGTCGACGGTAGGCGCTGAGAACTGTTCTTAGTTACATGAATTTCAGATTAGAAAGAGCTAAATATACCGTGCATTATCTTCCATCTCTGCCTGCACACCTTCCATGCTCAAAAGTCTCATTTGCATTTGCTTGTATTGACTCTGCATCAACTTCACCTCGTCTTCGCGGTTGTTAAACCTCTTGAAATCTTCGTCCCTATAACGCACTTAAGTGCCCGAATTGTACAAAGTTGAACATGAAGACATACCACAATTTCTGATTCTTGACGTACTGCTCGATCTGTCGCTCGTAGTCTCGTAGTCGATCAATCTTGTGCTGATCTTCTTTCTTCTGCGTTTGCAGAGTAAATACGTCATTGGTAGCAGCGGCCAGCAGCTTGCTTTGTGCATTGAAAAGCGCCTATAAACTTCATTGGATCTCCAACTCTACAAGACAGACGACGAAATCACGAACTTGCGTTTCTTTTTGTGAACTCCGCAGTGTACCAGCTTCTAAAAGCCACTGCTTCTTTTCCTCCCGGAGTTCTTTCATTTTTTTCTGCAACTCGGTGTTCCAGTCGGCATACTTGTTCTTCGCAGTAGATGCCTGTTGCTTGTGTTCCCGCAATTCAGCTTCAAGGCTGATGACTTGCGCACGATACTTCCTTAGTTTATTATACTGCCAAGAAACAACAATGGTCAGTGGTTTCCTGAGGTCAGGTCAAAAAAAAAGCACACATACTAAACCTTGTCGCTCTGTCTCAGCAGTTCTCATGAGAATTTGGTCCTGGTAAAGACGGGCGATATGTTTTGCATTTTCACGCGACAACCACAATTCAAAGTTGAGGTCATTACGCAGAAGGAGCATCTCGCGCTGGAGCCCCGAGATCGCTTGAGCGACCAGGGGAGCGTTCTGGTCCTCATTTTGCGAAGAATTACTCTGATCGAGTGAAGGAAATAGGGTTGTGCTGGAAAATATTGCAGGAGACCAAGGTGATGAAGGTTGAATCACTTCCAGGTCCAAGTTAGACTTGAGAGCAATTGTGGTGTTGATCATATCCTGCAATGATATCACTGTTCTGCCCGATGAAAGGTCGATAGGTCGCAAGAACTGCAGACCGTCGGTGACATCGGGGGGACCATCTGGCTGCTCCGATGTAGTAGAAAGATAACCTTGCTTCTTGTCTAAGGAATAACGCGTGCGGATCCCTACAGCCAGATTTCTAATATCTAACATCACAGCCTCGCTGATAATCCTCGACGTGTCGTACTTTCTCCAGAATTCAGGCTCAGTTGTTTCCGCTTCAGCATCACGCCATGCGAGCAGAGGATGGCAATTATGCTCCCGTATTAAGTTCTTGAAAAGACAAGGCAAGATCAATGGTGTCTAGAAAATAAGTTTGGATATTCTCACCTCACTTGTGCGTCGAATCTCATCCTGATCTAGAGCTCGCTCCCAAGTTTCTGCGTAAGGGCAATCAATTGCGCTGGCGATAAGGTATTTCACCGGATTGCACAGAAATAGCAACATATTTGCAGGGTAAAGATAGTACAGCATGGTGAATAAGGGTCGTGATGACGGAGGAGGTGAGACTGTCGTGTGAAATACCATGTCCAGTCGTTCCCATTTAATACGAGGTGAAATGAGAAATACACGGTTAGCTTCACTCTCCAATTCTCGTTCGAATTCCACGTCAATGTCGTTGGGGTCGCGACCTTTGGAAGCACGTCTTTCCTTCCAACATACGATCCTCGCAAGAATTGCTAACAATGTTGGCAGCATGGCTCTGAGATTTTCTCGAGCGTAGGCAGCAAAGAAAGGCAATAATTTAACGATGAGAGATATACTGATCGTACACACCGTTGAAGAGTTGTCCAAGAATAGTGAGTACTGCAAGCTTAGCATAAGAGGAAGTTTCGGGAGAAGTTTGGCGGCCGAGGAGAAAGAGGGCGCAGAAGTGAAAATATTTAGAAGGGAAAGTAGTTGGAGCCGTGACGAGGGTGTCGCAAAATGATCGTTGATTTCGTTGAGGAAGTCCTGATCCACATGTAAGGAATACTAAAGTTGGCTCAAAGCTGATATAGTACGAACCTCGGGCCTCTCATTCCCAAACTTCACCAAAATATCTTCCAGATTATGTTTCCAATGTGTCCGTTTCCGTCGTTCTTCCGCACTCAATTCAGCCCATTCTAAGACATCGTCGCCAGAACCCTCATTGAACGCATCCAACAAATAGAGTTCCAAGAGTCGTCTTCGGAAATCTCCTAATTTCTCGGCGTATATCTCGTTCGTCTTCTGCAAAGCCGAGATGATGAGTTCCTTGGCGTGATAGACAGCCTGGGTGGGTAATTTTGGCTCCCGTAGAGCAGGTCGCAGGATTAGGTCAAACCAAGAAATAACCGAAGTTGGGGGAAGCAAGGGTCCTAAATGGTATAAAACGGCTAGGAAAACCTCAGTCTGACGAAGACAAGCATAGTCGACGACATCGTGATGGATGAAGTGTAGATCTTCTTCGAGGTGGAATATCAAGATTTCTGGTTCCTTTTCCTGAGTGCACTCGGTAATAAATTCGTCAATAATCACCAATAAATCGTTTGTTGGTAATGCGTCTGGCCCATTCTCCAATGTAGATCGAATTTGACGAGGGAGCGTAGGATTAGTAGGCATTAGGGCCCAAGCCCACACCGGAGTTGTCCCAGGTTCACGGAAGTAGACATTGAATTTGTTCCAAAACTCTTAGTCAATCATACCACACTAGAACCAAACAACCTCCTGCCACAAGTGCTCGCCATCTGACACGTCGAGCTCGCCGTCAGTCACACTATTTTCGCAAAAAGTTGAGGTGAGGCCGTCCCTACGCCCTTCGCGAATATCATAGATATCATAGAATATCTCTATTTTTCTCGCGTTGGGTGGATGTATCTAATTGAAAGTAGATGTCTAACAACTATTCTTGTTGAACAGATGTCTGCTCACATTGAGGAAGTCACTTCTGATCATGAGGAACATGAGGAACATGAGCACGACCACGACCATGACCATGAAGAGGACCCAACTTCCGCTGCGGCACTTGACAAAATCCAATCTCGATCAGAGCGCAAAGCCAGGAAGGCTCTCCTTGGTTTAGGCTTGAAGAAGGTTCCTGGTATCACCCGTGTGACATTGAGGAGACCAAAAAACGTGTGTGTTTGAGTGCTGGACGTCCTGCACGCGCTCATCTTCTACCTATAGGTTCTCTTTGTGCTGGCATCCCCTGACGTGTACAAGTCGCCAAACAGTGATTGCTACATTGTTTTCGGTGAAGCTAAGGTGAGGGGCCTCTGGTATCTGTTGCGGGGTGCATTCTTAAACCTTCGTTCTACAGATCGAGGACATGAACTCGCAGGCACAACTGTCAGCAGCGCAACAGCTCGCGTCAGGCGGGAACACTGGTGCCCCTACTCTCGAGCAATCAGGTGCTGACGTCGACGACGATGACGACGATATTCCCGATCTTGAAGCACCAGAAGATGACGGACCTGTGGACGAAACAGGTGTTGATCCAAAAGATATTGACCTCGTTATGCAGCAAGTCAACTGCACTCGAGCAAAAGCCGTTCGGGTATTAAAGGAAAGTGGAGGAGACTTGATCAATGCTAGTGAGTTAAGTTACGCTCCACGCAAACTGTAGCACTCAATACCATCTCCCTTCAGTCATGGCAGCAAGCGAGTAGATTATCATGTTCACCTAATACCAATGGCATTACCTTATTGATTATCCGATTTTCGGACATACTTTGGGCTGGTCTTTCCATCGCTAAAAATACCTCTCTTGCGACATCTTCCAGAGTCTGAGTTCCACATAATAGTTGGATCGTTCCCAGCCATCCTGGACAATTTCAATACCCTTCAAGGTTTCATCTCCACTCTCTAGTTTGGGACCTACTCGCAACCCTGATCCTTGCGCTGCCTCTATCACTAGACCAGAAAGCTCGCCCTTCGCAAACATATGGTAGTATCTGTTGAATATTTGAGGCTCCTTGTTCTTCTCTGAGGGTTGTTTCTCCTTCATGCTAAGTTCTTTTGACAAGACCCATGGTACAACAACATCTTGCCCCGTCAATGGGGGTGATTTTTCATCCGCGATTACTTTTCGTTTGGAAAGCTGGTCTTGTTCTATAGCCCATACATACACTAACACACGACCATGCGAAGGCGACACGGATTGAATTAGTCGTTGGATTGCCAAGCGACGACGCTCATGCGTTGCCAAGTGATGGATTGTAGCAATGGATATTGCGTAGTCCTAAAGAAACCCTCGTCCTCGTATATAAGCGATGTTTTTCAAAGAGCTTCGACTCACAAAAATACCTGTTCTCCAAGGGTTATCTAGAACATTACCCCACACCACTTCTCTTCTAACACCACTTGTTCCAGCGGTTCGAGCAATGTCTAGTAAGTTTTTGCTTCTGTCGAGGCCAACAGTCCATATGTCTCCTGGACGATCAAGAGGGAGGGGGAGATATTTGCCATTCCCCGTCCCAGAATCAAGCCCTACCCATCCTGTACAAAGGCTATCAAGAAATTTGGCAATTATGGGCCAAGGCTACCTGACAGATCTTAGAAATATAACGCCTATAAAGATTTACCTTTCCAACCTCACCTTGTATCGCGTCGAAGCAAAATGAGGGGCAATCTCATCGTAGATGGCATGAACATTTAGATCTTCGTAATTTTCGGGTTCACCCTCTATAGTGACGGATTCTAGGGTGCGAGGAGGCATAGGTAGCGTTTTCTCAGAGAAAAAAAAGTGTGCAATGGGTTTGGTCAAGCTGCCATTGACTTGTATAGATCTACAACATGAAATCAAATAAACCCCATTGCCTCATCTATTATTCTAGCAAACCGGCTTCCATCGAACGGGGGGAATGGCTCGATATTCAACGCATTGAATTCTCCAATTGTCCTCGAAAGATTTCTGCACGTTTGTGTTGAATCAAATCATCACCGAAAAGTCGAAGGACTTACGATACGGTGGTGGCTTTCAGATGGCCCAATTCTTCCAGTTCCGAGGCAAGTTCTTCTTGGTGATTGTCAAGAAGCGTTGGATTGGGTATGACAATCATTGGCTTTCCCATGCGCAGAACGTCGAGGATGGTTCCCGAACCTAGTAATCCAAAAGTCCCATGAGGGTCATCCAATAAAACCAAGGGCCTACCAGCATGGCTGATGACCAGGTCTGCTTTTTCATAATCTTCTTGAAGTGATGGCTTGTATGTCCAGAATTCGATGTCGACTCCTGCCCTGCTCATCTTGTGGGTGTCACCATCCCGTATCGCGGACGCCAGTTCAAATGCAGAATTACCGCATTGAACCACTAAGCTGGTGTACCCTTTGCGACACAAACTGGAAAGAACATCTTCCGTGAAAACAGCTTGGACGAGCGCGTCGAATCGCGTGGAGCCTACAGTAACGAAGGCATGCATGCTAGAAGACCAGATATCACGTAGATTGATGAATTACAAATGGTTTATAATAAAAGGTGCATGCACAAGAAACTATCGATCCTCGGTAGGCTGCAACATCTGTCTACTCTTAGGATTCATCGAGTTCAATTACATGTCGGGTCGATTTTTACCACGACTTTTCCAACCGCCCGCAAAGACTGGATGCGGTCGTAAGCTTCAAGAGCATCCTCAAATTCATAAATGGAATCCACGATAGGCTTGATAGCCCCTGCAAAAACTAGGTTCAATTTCGTGGAAGAAGGACACTGGAAATAAACCTACCCCTTTCCACGAGCTCTTGAATCGCCCGCATATCTTCATTACTCTGTTCTGTCAGAAACGCTCTTATGAGTGTAGATAGTTTGTCAACCCATTCTCAATACAGAGGGCGCCGACACTCACGAGTACCGCCGATTTACTCCACCAAGCCATGCAGGTACGAACATAGCAAACAAAGATTTCGCCCCTTGCCATAATTCGGATGCTGAAAGATCCTTGGGATATGGATTGTTGGAAATAAAGATTCCATCAAGCGCCAGGTAGTTTTCACACCAAGTGAAAAGAGAAGGATCGGTGAGGCCGACGGCGTCAAAGATGACATGATATTTCGGATCAGGAACATGCTGAGCGAGAAATTCATGAAGAGGCCCTTGGGTGTAATCAATGAACTGAAAGGTTGAAATCAATACCTGGACCCTCTGGAAGAACAAATTGTGACATACCTCGTCTACACCTAGCTTTCGAATAAACTGTTCGTTCTTTGCAGATGCAGTTGCCACCACCCTGGCACCTTTAGCTTTTGCGATCTGGATTGCGAAAATACCAGTTGCAGAGCTGCCACCGTTTACGAAGACTGTCTGTTCGGGTTCAACTTTGGCTATGTGGTGGATTGCTTTGTACGAAGTCATGGCAGCGAGGGTAATCCCAGCAGCCTCGACTGGAGTAATATTTGAAGGACGAAGGACGAAGTAGTGGGCGGGCCCGCGGATGTATTCTGCCAAAGCACCTTAACTCGTCTTAAACTGTAACTCTGAACAGCAGTTGCGGAATGTTATCATTAAATTTTGATTTAGACTACGAATGACTTACGACCCAGGTATCCATCCATAGACGTTGTCTCCGTTTGGAAATTCAGTCCCATTGGAGTCGACGACGACCCCACTCAAGTCATGTTCTGCTACATGGGCCGCTTCAATAGCAGATTTGGCGCCAATGTCATTAATTTCCAACCGCTTGATACAGATAATTATTGTCATTTTGCCGCCGAAGCTGAGAAACAAGGAAACTAGAACTCACCCAGGGTTGAGGGCAACAGCTTGGACTTTATTTAGGATCTCGCCTTTCTCAAGCTTTTGTGGAAAGGGCCAATCAGATCGAAGAACGACTACATCAGCGGGCTTTCCCCGCTGACCAACAGTCCATGCGCGCTGTACAGCAGGAATATCAACCATAGAAGATAGAGGATCAAGATGAAGTCCTAAGCCGCACATCACCCATCAACCATACCCAGTCCAAGTGAGATTATGACTAGGGATAGATCATCCGAGTCGCTGACACATCGACAATGTGCCATTTGATTGAATTCAAGCTTCGAGAACTTCATTCAAAAAATCAACGCCATCATGCACTAGACTCGTCACCAGCCCTAGTAAGGAGTGACAGATATACAAACAATCTGCTACCTAACTCAGATAACCCTTCCTCCTTACTAGGACTTGCTCAGGCTGAGGTTGTGCCACCTGTAAGAGGCCTATCGACAGGCTGTCATTGTACATGCTCGGCCTATTTCTTTGTGAAGTGAGTTGCTATAAATAAAACAGTTAATAATGATCATGAAATATCACAACTCACTTTACTTTCATATGGTGGTGGACATGCGAGTTCATCTCCAGTCAAGGTGACGCAGATCATAATCCGGAGGATGATTCGGGCACGCCAGTCAAGGTCGAAAAGGCAGTCATCGCGATTGGCAAAGGCGGGCAACTTGGTGCTGACGACCACCATAGCAAGATCAAAGAAGCCATAAGCAAAGGTTAGTGTGATAAGCGGTTTTGGTGAGCAAATGTTTGGCTAAGTACGAATGTTAAAGAAATAAATTGAGAAATACAGTATGTTGCATATGACTCACATGCAGTTGTGGCAGCATCCAGGGCACAGACCGCAAATTGCAGGCAAAATCCGAATAATATGGAGGGTGGGAGGCTGCCAGAAAGTTTTCGGATCACCCCTGTGCAAGTAACTTGCCAGTGCGATGCTGAAAGTGAGAAGCAGAGCAGCAACAGCGATAATAGTAGGAGACAGATCCAAAACGGAAGCAAGAGCCCTGGTCAAAGCAAAATAACCTGATAGTAATGCAGCAAGAGATCTCAAATAGCGCGAACATGGGTAATTCTCGAATCTCGATGACAGGAGAGATGGCTATTTTCCAAGCTTATGGGTTATGAGAGGTCCACAACTGTATGATAGTGATCGCAACAATAACCGAATCTAACTTACTAGAAAAGCTCAAGTCCAACCCAAACACACAAACCGACAAACTTCGATATTCAAATCCTGACCGGCTAAACAGTGCCAACCCGTTCGACTTAGGACATTACCGAGCCATGGGGGAACCAGTATGGCTCCAACGGTCCTCACAAGGTTCCACATCTCGGAACCCGAGAGGTTTTGGGGCATCGGTCCAGTGGTAATGAATATCCCTGTAGGAGCAAGGTAATTTGCACTTTGGGTGAAAAGGGAAGGATCAATTAAACCAACGGCCTCATAGATGATATGGTAAGACACTTTTCCAAAGTTCCGTATTCAGGACCAAAGAGTTTTAGGGAGGGTGACAAATACAGCTCGCAGGAGATCGCAGAACGCATTCCAGATATCCCTCAGTGTCACGTTACGGAAGAAGGTAACGATGGCCTCGAGAACGGTATGCAGGAATGAAACAATCCGGAACATTCTGAGAAAGGTATTCGTGAAGAGGGGCTTTGGTGCAACCCATGAACTATGCCCAAAATGTCATAAAATGAAGCAAAGATGCTCAGAGAGTGTCCTCACTCGTCAGCATCATCGTTGACACGTCGACAATTCGATTGAATCAAGCTTCGGGAACTTCATTTAAAAGATCAACACCATCTTGTGACCAGCCCTACTAAGGACTGAGACCAGTTTCTCGATTGTATGACTTGGGCACATTGGCGAAATGAGCTCGTCCCACGCAAAGGGAAAGAAGTGTGAAACTTACACAGGTAAATAGTCAAGATAGTTAAAAGTTGGTACCAGCAAATCAAAAAATAATTCTGCGTTTCGATAAGCAGAAAGCTTTAATGATGCTAGTATAAATGATGCAGATTATTTATTGTTACTCAATCAAGGGTGGGGTCGACTTTGACGACTACTTTTCCAGTCGCCCTTGCTGAGAGAATGCGGTCGTACGCCTTTTGGACATCATCAAATTGATAAACCGAATCAACTATTGGCTGTAAGGCGCCTAGGAGATATTGATTTAACATTCTCAACAAGGTGATATTAAGACGATACATACCACTCGAAAAGAGCTCCTGCAATGCCTTCATGTCATTCGCATCATTCCTGACATGAACGAGGCTTCAAACGATCATGTAAGGCTTCATTCACGGGAGGTAAGTGTATACTCACGAGTATCGTCTGTTTACATTACCGAGCCATGAGGGAACCAATATGGCTCCAATGGTCCTCACAAGATTCCACATCTCGGAACCCGAGAGGTTTTTGGGCATCGGTCCAGTGGTAATGAATATCCCTTTAGGAGCAAGGTAATTTGCACTTTGGGTGAAAAGGGAAGGATCAATTAAACCAACGGCATCATAGATGATATGGTATTTCGTTGACGGAACATTCTGAGAAAGGTATTCGTGAAGAGGAGCTTTGGTATAATCGATGAACTATGTCCAAAGTGTCATAAAATGAAGCAAAGATGCTCAGAGAGTGTCCTCACCTCGTCAGCACCCATCTTCCGAACGAAAGCCTCATTTTTCCCAGATGCAGTTGCCACCACTCGCGCGCCTTTAGCTTTCGCGAGTTGGATAGCGAAGGCACCCACGGCAGTACTTCCACCGTTGATGAAAACAATTTGTTCAGGTTCTAGCTTGGCAATGTGGATAAGCGCTCGATAGGAGGTCATCGCAGCCAAGCTGATGCCCGCGGCTTGCACGGGGGTAATATTTGAAGGTCGAAGGACGAAGTAGTCGGCGGGCCCACGGATGTATTCTGCCAAAGCACCTTGACGCGTCTTAGTCTGTAATTCTGACGGTGGTGGCGATGGAACGGTGTTATTAAGCTTCAATTTACACTACAGATGAGCCTACCAACAGGTATCCATCCATAGACGTTGTCTCCGTTTGCAAACTTAGTTCCATTGGCATCAACGATGACTCCACTTAAGTCATGTTCTGCTACATGGGGCCGCTTCGCGAACAAATTTGGCAACAATTTCATTAATTTCCAACCGCTGAATACAGAGAATTACCGTCAATTCGCCCTATTTGAAAACAAAAAAAGAGAACTCACACAGGATTAAGGGCACCAGCTTGGACTTTGATAAGGACCTCGCCTTTCTCGAGCTTTTGTGGAACGGGCCAATCAGATCGAAGAACGAGTGCATTTGAGGGCTTTCCCCGCTGAACAACAGTCCATGCGCGCTGTACAGCAGGAATATCAACCATAGTAGATAGAGGATCAAGTTGAAGCCGTAGTCCAACAACCATGTGAAATTATGTGGGACTATCGGCATCGCGATGGTCCGAATTAACCGAGAACCTATCCAAAATCGAAATGCCAAATGATATACGCCTTGCAATGCAACAACTTATTGGGTGAGGAAGGTGAGAAATCCATGAGAGCATGCACATTGGCTATCAGAAACATGGACATGGTTCCGCTATGGGCACATGACGTTTGAGGATACGGTCAGGCCGAACATACCCCCGGGGCGGCGAGTCGTAAATCGACGAAACCATGCCGGGGCCAGAACATGCAAAAGCTCTCCAGCCCCTCCATCCACTTTTAAAGCACTAAGCCTTATTGATCCACTTCTACAAGCTCTCGATCACGTTGGGTACAAAACTCCAACAGACATTCAACTCGAAGATCTACCACACGCACTGGAAGGCCGAGATATCATCGGAATCGCTTCCACGGGCTCAGGAAAACAGCTGCATTTGCTTTGCCGATTATAAAAAACTATGGGAAGAGTCAAAGGGTCTATTCGCATGCGTGCTTGCTCCCACCCGCGAGTTGGCATACCAAATATCTCAGCAGTTTGAAGCGCTCGGTTCATCTATGGGTGTGAGGTGTGCTGTGCTCATTGGTGGTATGGATATGCCAACCCAACAAATTGCTCTCGCTAAACGGCCTCATATTGTTATTGCAACACCCGGACGACTACTTGACCACTTGGAGACTACGAAGGGTTTCTCTCTGCGTACGCTGAAATTTCTGGTATGAACTTTTATTGTTCAGCTCTTTACCCCCCTTTCCTCATTTTCTCAAAGGTATTGGACGAAGCCAATCGTTTACTTGATATGGAGTTAACTGAGGCACTGGACAAAATTCTAAAACTTATACCAAAAGAGCGGACAACATACCTATATCCTGCAACTATGACGACAAAAGTAGCGAAGCTTCAGCGAGCAAGCTTAACGAACCCAGTTCTGGTCGAAGTTCCATCAAAGTGGGTTGTCAGCTGTCAAAAATCCTTTCTCCCTATCCTAACATATTTTGGACAAGGTGTCAACTTTACTGCAGTATTATCTGCTCATGCCACTGACAGAAAAGGAACCCTGTTTTGTTTATTTGATAAATGCACTGCCGCAAAATTCAATTATCGTTTTTACTCGAACAAAAGCTGATGCTCAACGGTTATTGACTTTCCATTCCACGGGCTACTTCTGTTATCATCAGACTCTCAATCATTCTGCGTATCCTTGGCTTTGCAGCCGTACCAATACATGGCGACATGAGCCAAAGTCAGCGGTTAGGCGCTCTTGGAAAGTTTAAGAGCGGAAGTCGCAAGGTACTCGCTGCAACAGACATTGCCAGTCGGTAAGATCCTTGTTTTGATGAGAAGAGGTATGTAAATACTAAATATTATGTAGTGGACTCGATATCCCCTCTGTCGACGTTGTCATCAACTATGATGTCCCTCAACACTCCAAAGATTATATCCATCGAGTAGGCCGAACGGTCAGAAACGCAAGCGAGAAAACGGGGGTGGCCGAGACGACAGAGACCGGAATGACGATGTAGTAGAGGCTGGTATGCCGACAAGGATGAAAAAGTCCAAGCATAGAAGATGACTCTGAAAATCAAACTGCTGAACTGTACGCCTTGCAATGCAACAACTGATTGCGTTCGAGTGAATGAGCTGAGGTGAGGAACGTGAGAACAGTAAAGCGGCTAAGGTTCACAAGGCACATTGGCTATCAAATATATGAGCTCATACTACATGGCTCCTGGTTTACCACAAGTGCGTACCAGCTCCTGAGTGCACTTTAAGTTTGAAACTCCGATGATGCCTATGTCATGATCCCGTGACCTCTACAGCTGATTCGTGAGCTCGAAGCTTAGAACGATCGCCCTCTGCCCAAGACTCCAAAGGATATTGCTAACGACCGCACATTCGCGCCCCCTCTTCCTCAGCATTTGATCTATAAGCGGCGCACGATATTTCATCAGCACAATGGAGGTCGGTCAAGCATAGGAACCTGCATCTTTCATTTACTTAATCTTAATGACAGGGTCTACTCGATTTCTCGAGAGAATTCAACATCGGTCTCCTGGACAAAATTGTCATGGCCTTTTACACAGGTGTTGGATCTGAAGTGAGCGTGAATGGCTTGAAAAGCGCGACCGCGTTCCGAGATCCTGACCATCATTTTTCTAGCAACAAATGGCTCAACAAGTTCTCACCCAATTCCAAGAGCACCCTGATTCTTGGACAAGGGTACCAGACATCTTAGACAAATCATCCTTTCCGCAATCGAAGGTAGGTTATTCGCTCAATTGGATGCGTAATCGCCCTAATTTCAGATTGTAACAGTACATCGGTCTTCAAATCCTCGAAAAGCTTATCACAACTAGATGGAAGACCTTGCCAGATGGACAAAGACAAGGTAAGTACCACTTAATAAATTAAAGCTTCCCGTTGCATGACCTATCATATTCATAGGTATTCGAAATTTTATCGTCGGGATCACCGTAAAGGTTGCCTCAGACGAAGTGGCCTTCCGCAAGGAGAAGACATATGTCAACAAACTAAACCTTGCTCTTGTCCAAGTACGTGTTCCGCGTCAGTTTTTCCATCCATTTTTTTTTTCACGCCGTGCCAGATTCTCAAACAAGAATGGCCACACAATTGGCCAAACTTCATAACGGAGCTCGTCGAATCTTCTAAAACTAACCTTTCACTATGCGAAAACAACATGGTCATCATGAAGCTTCTATCAGAAGAAATTTTCGATTTCTCAGCAGAACAAATGACGCAAACCAAGATAAAAAACCTCAAAAACCAGATGTGTGGGGAGTTCTCTGAGATCTTCAAGCTCTGCTCAGAGGTCCTTGAGGAGGCACAGAAGACTTCACTTATCAAAGCTACTCTGGAAACACTTCTCCGATTCTTGAACTGGATCCCCCTTGGATATATATTTGAGACCACAATTATCGACCTTCTCCTGAATCGGGTGAGTTCTAGCATTATATTCCATTTGACTGAAATGCAACCCTTAACTCGTTTTCATCCAGTTCTTAGAGGCTCCTGAATTCCGTAACGTTACCCTCAAATGTCTGGCAGAGATAGCTGCACTCAACGTCGGGCCGGAATACGACCCCAAATTCGTTATTCTCTTCGCCATGGTCATGACTTCTGTTAATCGAATGATACCTCCAAACACAAATATCGCCCATGCATATATGACTGCCTCTGATTCGGGACAAGAACTGGTCCTCAATCTTGCACTTTTCCTTGCTAACTTCTTGTCAAATCACGTGCGGCCTGTCGAAACAGAGCAGAACCGGGATGTACTGTTAAATGCTCATCTGTACATGGTCAAGATTTCTCAAGTCGATGAACGTGAAATCTTCAAGATTTGTCTAGAATATTGGGTGAAGCTAGTCTCTGAGCTTTATGAAGAGATTCAGAGCTTGCCAATTGGTGATTCAGGCCTTTTGATGGGTCTAAGTCTGGGTGGGTCGGGTAGCGCCCAAAACATGCTGAATGGCATGTCACTACGCAAGAATATTTACAGTGATGTGCTGTCGAATCTGCGGTTGGTCGTCATTGAACGGATGGTCAAACCTGAGGAGGTTTGTTCGACTCTTTTTTCTGCTGCTCTCGATGCTCATCATTATTTGCCTAGGTTCTCATCGTCGAGAATGATGAAGGAGAAATTGTGCGAGAGTTCATGAAAGAGATCGATACTATCGTTCTTTACAAATCCATGCGCGAGCTCCTTGTCTATCTCACCCATCTGGATGTTTCGGACACAGAAACTATCCTTACCGAGAAGCTCTCGAAGCAAGTCGATGGGACAGAGTGGTCATGGAACAACCTCAATACACTTTGCTGGGCCATTGGTTCGATATCTGGTGCAATGAGTAAAGTGTTTCAACTACCCTAATATTCTGTTTCCGCTGATCTTTTCCCTGGTCATCAGATGAGGAAACTGAGAAACGCTTCTTGGTAACTGTTATCAAAGATCTCTTGGGACTCTGTGAGATCAAACGTGGAAAAGATAACAAAGCTGTCGTCGCCTCCGATATTATGTATATCGTCGGTCAATACCCTCGATTCCTTAAGGCGCACTGGAAGTTCTTGAAAACTGTTGTCAACAAACTCTTCGAATTCATGCACGAGACCCACGAGGGTGTACAGGATATGGCCTGTGACACTTTCATTAAGATCGCACAGAAATGCCGTCGACATTTTGTGATGCAGCAATCCGGAGAGCAGGAACCGTTCGTGGATGAAATTTTGCGCCTCTTGCACAGGATCACCGTGGACCTGTCCCCGCAACAGGTGCATCATGGTCATTGCTGTTAGTTGTGTCTCACTGACTGATCGCATTCTTTTTTCAAGGTGCATACGTTCTATGAAGCAGTCGGCTACATGATTTCCGCGCAACCGAACAAACCTCAACAAGAGAAACTCATCGCGAAGTTGATGGAATTGCCAAACAATGCTGTGTGTATACTTGAATGTCGTTATGAAATTTATATGATGTTGACCTTTATCAACCAGTGGGATTCGTTGATGGCCCAGGCATCCCAAAATATGGACGTTCTTGCAAGCACTGACAATATCAAGATCTTGGCCAACGTTCTGAAAACAAACGTCTCAGCGTGTACTTCAATCGGGAGTTTCTATCTCCCTCAACTAGGGCGTATATTCTTGGATATGTTGGGTCTCTACAAGGCCGTGAGTGGCATTGTGAGCGAGACTGTTGAAAAAGAAGGCTCGTTTATCGTTGTCCGTCTCATTGTTTTGCTTGAATGCTGATCCGGTTTGCAGGACCCATTGCGACTAAAACGCCCAAAGTCCGCCAGCTACGGACGGTAAAGAAAGAAATCCTGAAACTTATGGAGACATATATTAAGAAAGCGGAAGATCTCGAAGCTGTCAATACTAATTTCATGCCGCCGTTGCTCGATGCTATTCTCGGCGACTATAATCGCAATGTACCAGCATCCAGAGACGCGGAAGTGTTGAACGTAATGGCGACCATCGTTGTTAGACTTGGGGTGCGTCTGTTTCATACTGCTGAGCAAACTAGGGATTATGCTGAAAGATATAAAATTTCAAGGGCCTTCTGACACCACAAGTTCCTGCTATCATGGAAGCCGTCTTTGAACCTACCTTAAACATGATCAATCAAGACTTTGCCGAGTTCCCAGAACATCGTATGGGACTGTTCAGACTGCTCCGTGCAATTAATCTCCATTGCTTCCCTGGTAAGGATGATCTATAATATTAGAAATACATTTTATGCTCATGTAAACGCAGCATTATTGACTATCCCCCCCACCCAATTCAAATTGTTCATGGACAGTATAATCTGGGCTATCAAGCACACCATGCGTGATATCGCTGACACTGGTCTCAATAGTACGTACTATCGTGATTTGTTCTATAGGCGTTTTATCCTGATCCTCTTTTTTTCAGTGTGTCTGGAGATTGTCAACAACTTTGCAACAGCGGCAGATCCGGCTGTGACCACCGCATTCTTCCAACAATACTTCCTGAGCATCATCCAGGATATATTCTTTGTTCTTACCGATGCTGATCATAAGAGTGGTTTTAAACTTCAAAGCGTCATGCTTGCTCGAATGTTCCAGCTTGTTGAACTGAATGTTATCCAAACACCTTTGTACGACCCATCGCAAGTGGACGTCAGCATGACCAACGTCATCTTCCTGCGAGAATACACGGCAAACCTACTGAAGACCGCTTTTCCTCACGTACAAAAGCAAGTCGTGTTCTCTACTTGTCGTTCTATTGTGATGACTAAATCATTCCCATAGCTCTCAAGTGCAGACTTTCGTCTCGTCCCTAACGGAAAATCACAACGATATCAATCGTTTCAAGCTGTCTCTTCGAGATTTCCTAATCCAACTGAAAGAGTTTTCTGCAGGAGACAACGCTGAACTCTTCTTGGAAGAGAAAGAGTATGAAAATCAACAAAAGGCGGAAGCTGAACATCAAACCGCTATGCGGATTCCTGGTATGCTGAAGCCCAGTCAGATGGACGATAAGGATGAAGATATTTGATCTAATTAATGGATAGTAAATGAGATCGGTTTCACATCTTCTTGTTTGATTCCTTCCCTACGGTTTAGGTCCCCTCTTTCACAATGTATAGCGATCTGATACGTAAAGCCGACAAACATCACGTTTCCTCTTTCCCCAAACCTACCATTCCTCTATGTTGTACAAAGCTCTTGGAGCTTAGCTGCTGTCGTATTCTCCTTCCGCTCTCGAAGATGACAATTTTTTTTATGTACTATTAGCACGAGAATAATGTAGCAGAAATAATTTTTTCTTCACTTTTGGTCTCTGCAAAATTAGCTGTCACGTTTTTTACAAGCGATAAATGCGTCAACCTCGAGGTTTATATCCGCCTGTCATTTCAAATTATAGCGCCGGATCGAGAAACTAACATTTTACAGAGCTTTTGTTTCTTGCCCTCACACAATGTTTAAAAAGTGTGTTTCTGAATCGAACTTTTTTTTAATCACCGTCCTTCGCTTATTCTATTGTCTTGCTGGATCATAGATTTTCTGCATCTACGGATATTTCAGGACACACGCCCGTCAAACAATCGGTGCAAAGGCAGATCAGAGCGGCGGTTTTATCGCAATGGAAGATAGAACCTGAGACTCTCGAAGCGATTTGGCCAAAGAAAGAAAGTCTGGTCCATGTCAAGTGGTCTGCTTCGACCTGTTTTCTTCTACACACCAAATATCTCCTAATCTATGTTTTTTTTTTTTTTCATTTCTGCGTGTAGCAGAGAACACATATCAGTGTACACCGTCAATACAGAACCGATATTTTTCCAACACTTTGACAGTCCATTTTACCCAACCTTACGATTATTACACAAATGTGAATCGGTGGGCATTCTCTTGGGGGGGGGGGGGGGCCAAAGAATAATTCTGACTCGTATTTCGCCTCTCGTCCTTGCAGATCCGTATATCCTTCCCAAAGTCCAAATTGATCGTGGGGCCATTCGTTTCCTTCTGGCAGGAGCTCACATGATGTGTCCGGGCCTTACATCCGCAGGTGGACACTTGCCTCCCGCAGAGGGAATGATTCCAACAGAAAGTCTTGTCGCGATTCATGCAGAGGGTAAAGAACACGCTGTGGGGATCGGAATTACCAAAATGAGCACAGAAGATATGAAGAAGATTAACAAGGGTGTTGGCGTTGAAACGGCGACATATCTGGGAGATGATTTGTGGGCATTGCAAACCCTTTGAATTCGGGGCCGTTATTTTGCGTCATTAATAGCTGATTAGTGGGTGTGGTGGTTGTGGCAGCTGACTTGGGTTGAGCAGATAAGAATAGTGGAAATTCTTAACGTCCTGATATGAATGCCGGTTGTTACCTTCTATATTGCACCATTTCTTGTTTGCTATTCTTGAAAAAAAAACCCCAGAACGTGCTGTTCCAAATCTCCGATATATCAGCAGGCGCGCGCATACTGAACCGGTTCACTTGTCGAACCAACTTGCCTTGGCTTGCTTTTTGAATCAGAGAATGTTTTTTTTTGATTTCTGTTTCGGAAGTGCAGCTCCTCCGATAATATGACATCCTTCTCATATTCCGATTTTACACTTGTCAAGTCGGCGAAGAAGAGGAAAAACAACAACATCCAATCACCACTCTCCACATCTCAGTCATTGGCTAGACTAAGCGAACAACTTGGACAGGAGGATTGGTTTACACAATGTTCACGTCGGTGTCAAACATCATGGTAGATCTTAAAAAAAAACCGAGTCTAGTTCTGACGCGTCGTGTATTGGCTTCTAGACATATTGGAAAGCTCCTGGCATTGTTTCTCTGCTGAGAAACCAGTTGTTCTTTGTCTTGGACTCGGTAGTCCCAGTTTATCCCACATATCTCGTGTTCAGCTTGCCTTTCTGTTGGAGGCATGTCAGCGATTGAAAGTTGTATGTATTCCCAGTTTATTTACATTTTGTCAAACGGATTCTATCTACCTTGCGAAATGCATCCCCTGACAGAATCATGAAGATATCTCTATCTATGATCCTATGTTTACAACGGAAGATCATTCACTTTTCCAAGAGCTCAATATGAAGGTGTTAATGGAGACGGCGAACAAAGCATGTTTTCTATCTTACTTCACAGGAAAAAGAAAAGGTTGTTAACATTTATTATTATTATTATCATCATTATTTTTTTTTTTTAGAATTGTGCTTCTTATCCTTTGAGTGTCCCTACCATATGCTTCATGCCCCATTGTGATTTGCATCTTTATGAATCCCTTCTTAAATCAAATTGGAATAGGGCACAGCTCTCAAATCTCTTTCTTGTCGGAAACCACCTGGAAGCGTATCTTGAAAAGTGAGTATCGTTTCATCACATGATGCATTAAAAAAACACAGCTGAATTCGCCCAGTAAATCGAAAGGAGAACTGGAATCAAGTTGTCCATGCTTGGTGCACATTGGTGAGGAACCGTCGCGTTACCGACGATGACTCTTTGGCGACAATTCATTTTCAATTCTCCTTATCTCCTTATCTCAAAATGTTTTATTTAGCCCCTTTACTTGATTGTCGACCGCTCCCACCCTCAGATACTTGGCCAACTGCCTTCAACAATATATCAGCCCAGTTCCTTCAACCAGACATCTGTATGGCTTTAGGTTGGCCCACCGCGGGCCACGGCTTTACGTAGTCTTTTAACGTTTGGGCTATGGCCGAAAGCCGGAACAGCCTTATGTGACAAATATGGAATGTTCATTTTTTACCCGCTATCATAATTCCATGGAATCATTTTGGAATGTAAATTTAAATAGTGCTTCTTCAAATCCCAAAAGAAGTATATGGTATGATACGCACGATAAGACAAAGACAGACATTGCGGTGAGAACATGGGAAGCAACCGAAACAAATGACTAAAAAAAAAAGAAAAAAGAAAGGAGACAATAAGCATAGTAGTAGCACTATCTAACACTCTTGATAATGATTATACGAAGTGGTGAGATGCTCGTCGGAAAAGGGAAGGGGATCAATCTCAAAGCAGAAGTAAGGATCGTCCGCGTCAATATATACACGAGGATCAGAATGGCGCAATCCACTACTGCGTTCAGCAGGAAGGGGAACTGAAGCGGGATTGACCAAAGTCAGAGAGGAACTTGACCGGCCGAGCGAAGGAGTAGTCGGTGCATCAGATTCATCGTCTGACGTGTCTTCTATGGCGTCAGGGACGGGCAGGTCTTCTAGGTCATCCAGGTCGTAATAAGGAAGCGGGTCTTCATGGGGAGCCGAAAAGGAAGAAACAAGAGTGGTGTCAAAATGATATGCATGGATGAGAGGGGGGTGATAAGGCGGATATGGCACAGGATATTGTACAGAAATGGAAGAAGTAGGATAATACGAAGAATGATTAGGAAGGTCGCCTGGCGAAGATATAGGTGAGACCATTGAACTGTAGAGTGGGAATTCATCATCGTCTGCTGGCAAAGCTGACAGATGGTGTTCCGAGTCAACGCTGAAATCGTCGTCGTCGTCGTCGCCTAGTGTCTCCAGCAAAGAGTCAAGCCACTGAGCCTCAGAGGCCTTGGCTTCATCTGTGGACGATTCACTGACTAACTTGCCAGCATCTGGAAACATGAAGGAGTCAACAACTTCCACTGAATCTAATACCTCATCTGCGTCGTCGTCGTCGTCTTCGTCGACGGAATCATGGTGTGTATCTGGCAGAGCAGGTGGAGGTGTACTGGATTGTGAGTTGACAATCGAGTTTTTTATGAGGACCCAACGATGCAAACTGCAGCTGTCCTTGCTAGAGGTGGACAGGTGCAACTTGGAACGGGCCAACGAGTATAGAGAATCAGATAGCATTGTAGTGTGGTGCTTGGTGTGGTGAGTCGGTGTCTGCTTGTGACCAATAAGTGAGAGTCGTGACAGTATAGATGGATTACACATACGTTGTTGCTAGAGAGGTATACGGTCGACGATTTCGGGTTCAAAGAGTAGGGAACCGTTCTTGGATGTACGAACGAGTTTATTAACCATTCTCGATTGAGCCTGTTAGCTAGGCAATACGAGGAATCAGAGGTGTGGCCTGGGGGATGTGTGTTCAAGCGAACATGTTTTAAGTCGTGTGGGTGGTGTGGTGGTTCAAGACCACTTTAAATTACAGAGTCATATTTATATATATACACAAATGTGTACACACGCGTACACAACACTTTTTGACATAAAACTTGTCACACAATGAAACAGGTCACACGAGCCTTTTAGTAAAAACGAGTGATGTAATAATATGTACAAGAAATGTCGCCACAAATAACCATGCCTCCATCATCCTTCATCCATCATATCATCCTCCGTATCCTTCACAGTCTCCAGTAGCTTCTTAATTTTATTCATACTTTTAGGCGAAATGTCACGCGCAGCCGCCAGTGTTTGCGCAGACTTCACCACATTACCCAGCAGTCGGTAAACCTTCGCCAGTTGGAATACTACATTCGACTCCTCAGGAGTGGCATTTCTCAAAAACTCGAGGTCTTCCACTGCAGGCTATGAAATTTTAATTACAAGTCAGGGCCGAATCTTCAGAAATAGTTCTATCTGACTCACTTGGTATTTCCGCATCGAGATCAGAATTTTCGCCCTCCGATAACGAACTAAAGCATTATCGGGAGCGAGTTGAACGGCTTCGTTGAAGAGTACAAGAGCAGCTTTTCGATCGCGACGTCGTTCAACAGCCTGACCAAAATAGAGAAGCGGAACCGGTAGCATCCCCCCCCCCCGTCTCCGAAAGGTAAGCGAAGCTGCGTATGACTCTGAACGCACCATTCCTACACATCCTAATAGTACTGCGTTCTTTGGGTGGATCTCCACTGCTTTCCGGTAATGATACTCGGCCAGACGTATCTTGCTCATTCTCAGATAACAAGTTCCCAGGCCATACCTATATCAAATAGATAAGCCAAAAGCACACTGAGTCAGGTCAAACGGATAACTAACCATGCGTTGTAATGGCGACAGTCCGCACGTAATGCCGATTGAAAGAAGTTGATGGCTTTATCCAGGTCTTCATCAATTGACTCATGTCCACTGAGCGTATACGCATATGCACAGGTTGGGTCCAGCTGAGCAGCACGACGAAAACTTGTCAATGCCTGTAAACGCTCTTTCTGCAAGGAAAATAAGTTCCCTATTGCGATCCAAGCCTGCGGGGATTGAGGGTTGATGTTTAGAAGCTCTTGAGCAAGGAAGGATAGCTCATATTTGCGCTGAAGATGCCATAGAAGGGTTGAATAAATTTCCATGTCCCATAATCGATATGGTTCCTCCTTCCTCAGCGCTTTGAAGGCCCTGTCCGCCTGTGATAAGGTTCATATTAATACGATAAGAACTTTCAACCAGATACCAACAGTAAGACGTACAGAGGCATAATCCTGTCTCTCGTAATGCGCCCTGCCCACTATGGCAATGACCCAAGGAGAGTTTTGGTGAACATGAGGTAATTGTTCTAGTTCTTCTAGGCACCTTTGGCAATCGTATAAAGCCAAAGCTCGTGTCGCGCGGGCAAATCGACAAATTAGGTCGTATATATAGTGCTCGGCTAGTTCGTTTTCGTATTCCTCCTGTGCAAGTTGCTCTTGCGCCGAAGTCCAAGTACTCGGTGACGGTGAGACTTCGGACCGGGGAGAGAGTGCAACAGAGGGTGGTGAAGGTGAATAGGTCGCATCACCGATGGGTACGGCATCGTCATCCTTATCGGACTCCGTCGATAGAGTTCGGGAATGGGCAGGCTGTCGCCGTCGATCTCGTGTAGGAAGGTTCTAATGGTAGAATTTATAACATGAACAATCGTGATTAGTTCTCCGAAACCTCACACGAATAAATTGAACGAATCACCTTGGAAGAATGAGATTTAATTCCAGTACCGCTTAATAGGCGTGTACTTCGTCGCGTAACGACACCAGCAGCGGGTTGAATATTATTCTTCCCAGGTGGAGGGTTTGTCCTAGAGGAAGTCGTTGACTGAGAACGACGACCGGAAGATGAGAAGATGTTAGCAAATGACAAGGCCGGGCGTGCGCGTGCCTTTTTCAAGGGGTCGTCCAGACTAGACTTTACAGACTTGAGTTTGAGGGCTTCTGGTTGCCGTGATGTAGAGCGTAGCTTCTTTGGTACTGGACCACCTTCATCTGCCGAAGAGAGTGGTCGTGAGACAGGTTGAATCAAATGAGGATTGGTTGGTTGTGATCGGCTGATTCGGTGGACTTGATAGGAGTTATCCAGAGGATAAAAAGATGATTCGTTGGTGGCGCTGAAGAGTAAGAGGGCTTGAGAAAAGGATCTATGGCATTGAAGCAATGCACCTACATTGAGTCTCGTGGACCGGGGGCCATTCGAAACGGCTGTGGTTGTAATATATCAGGTTTCCATGAGCGAAAGAGATTGCCTCCGTTGCCTGTATCAGGTGTAAAGAATCCCGCGCCAGTGGCCACTGGTACTGTCTTTATTTGAACATCTTCTGGTGGTGGTGGTGCTCGTTTGACAGGGGGTGGCCGAGGAGGAAAGATCACATCAATATCAGGGACAGAGCCTGAAATCGATATGAAAACTCAGGAAGGATATTTAAAGGAATATGAGGCTTACCAAGAGCACAAAGTCCCTCGAAGGCCTCCCAAAGATATGGATTGAGAGCTAGAGCATCCTGAAAGCTACTAGACGCCTTCTCGGGAAGATTGCCTTTCAGCGCTGTTGTGCCGGATCGACATCGCAATGATGCCTCCTCTGGAAATGGTCGTGATATTCTACTTCTTGATGATGCTAAAGACCGATTGTGGTACATTAGTGAAAGTTACAGAAGAGATTGTGTAAGTTGGGAGGTTTGCGGACCTGAAGACACGTAATTTGTGTCGCGCAGTGTCGCCTCCAAAGCTTCATGGGCCTGCCTGTGGCGACCTAATACAGTACAACACTTCGCCTTAATTTCCAGACAGCCGGTACATTGTTCGTCCTTTGCTCCGTTTACGAGATATAAGGCAGAATAGGTCTGCCCTTCGCGAAAGAGAGCGGTGGCGTAGAGATGTCGTGACTCGTGGTTGGTGCGATCCAATGAGAAGTATCTCTCTGCATGAAATACTGCAGACTTTGTAAGATCTGAGTCTAGACATGACCAGACGAGAGACTGGAATCGTTGGCAGAGATACGGGTAGAAAGAGGGGTTTAAATCCGACTGCATGACTGGTCCAAGGACATAGGATTGTTTGAATAACCAGGAGAAAAATATAATCTACCGAATGGCCAAGCTAGCTGCTAGTCAACTTCGGAAGCAGATTGAGCGAGTAACCACCAAAACGACAACACGAAATCACGTGACTCGTCTTACGCGTCAGTCGCGTTCAACTTTTATATTGATCTACGCTACAAATTATTCTAATGACCGTGAGGATCCGGTTCTCCTTTTTGCTCTGTCAAAAAAATATTAGCCTCACACGGAACGGAGCCCATGGAAAAACTTTACTTACCTGGGACACACTGAATGGCGTCATCAATTCGTAACAGCGACACAGCAGCCTCATATGCAGACTTCAGACTCTTCACTTTACTCATCGTAGGTTCCAGAACACCAGCAGCCACATTGTCACGAACTTCCCCATTCAGGAGGTCAAGTCCGTAGCGCAAGAGAACCTTTTTAGGATCTCCGATGGGTGCATTTTGGGCCGCGTGATGATAGGAGCGCAGTTTGGCAACTAGTTCCGTTGAATCCTTGGCGGCGTTGACAGCCAGAGTTTTCGGGATGGACAGTAAGGCACTGGCAAACTCGGCAACGGCCAACTGTTCCCTTGATCCCTGTACCGAAATAACGATCAGGGCAGAAAAGAAAACAAGGACAACTCATTCCTACCAGAGTCGTAGCAAAGTTCTCTAAATAGATGCTCAGGGCAGATTCCACGGCTCCACCACCAGGTACAACAGCACCACTCTCCAGAGTTCGCTTGATGATAGACAAAGTATCATGCAATGCCCTCTCCATCTCATCCAACATGTAGTCATTGGCTCCACGAAGGACGATAGACGCCGAGTTCACAACTTTAGTGCCTTTGATCAAAATCAGCTCGTCATCAGAAATGCGCTCCTGGACGACTTCTTCTGCAGTCCCTAGATAACTTGCTTCGAAGGTCTCCTCTCCTTCGAGGTTAGCAAGATTTGAGATCAATTGTCCTCCGGTCGCCTTTGCTATGCGACGAAGGTCCTCCTTCCTACATCGGCGTACAGCCATAGCACCAGCTTCGACAAACTCCTTCAAGCATAGGTCATCAATACCCTTCGTAGTAAGCACAACATTTGCGCCCGCTGCCAGGATTTTCCGGATTCGCTCCAGGGTTATCTCAGACTCCCTTCAATAGAAAAACGAATAAGAAGCAGATCCGTATGAGGCGGTCTAAACATACCTCTTGCGAATCTCTTCCAGCTGATTAGGATCATCTACCAAAATCTGCACTCCCAGTTGCATCCGTGCCTTTTGTAGATTGATGTCCAAGCAAGCTATTTTAGCATTTGTAATCCGCTTCTTCATCGCTAGATAAAAAAATGTAGAATAAATAAAAGATGTAACGGTTGACTAAAATGCATACCTTGACTCGCAACAGTGCAATTCAACGCATATCCTTTTACATATAGAGATTCACGAGCACTACGTCCGTGAGCTTTCAAGACGTTGACAGCCTTCACGGGGTACTTGATGTCGCCTCTCAAGTTGATGGATTTCACAGCGTGCATAGCATCCACAGCCATAGGCGCAAAAAGGTCATCATCGCTGATGAAACAGATTAGTATATACAAGATAGTGTCGTACACTGATGTTAAAACTCACTTTCCGATAATCTTACTCGACATTGTCGTTTTCGCCACATTGATCAAAGCTTCCCTTCCGAGGGAGTCGACCTTTATACTCAACTGGTCCTGCATAAATTTCACAGCTTCCCTACATGCTAGACGATATCCGGTGATGATCGTCGTCGGATGAACTTTAGCCTTGACAAGTTCATTGGCTCTACGCAAAAGTTCCGCTGCGATGATCACGACTGACGTCGTCCCATCCCCAACTTCCTTGTCTTGCTTTTGTGCAAGATCGACAAAAATTTTTCCAGCGGGGTGTTCTATGGCTAGAAGAGAGAGAATGGTTGCACCATCATTTGAGATCGTAACCTCCTACAAGGAATAAGGAATCAGCATGGGTGCACGGGTAATCAGAGCGAAAAGACAAACTCCAATATTATCCACTAGCATTTTGTCCAATCCTAAAGGACCTAACGAACTTTTTACGATGTTCGCAATCGATTGTGCAGCCATGACTGGGGTTTACCAAACGTTAAGAAACTCTTCCCCAATTTGTCAGAAACATACCATTTTGATCACGAATGTCCTGACCGGACACGCGATCGCCTCCCAAGAAGGCACCAGCACGAGCATCGCGTTGATACATTACTGTGTGAAGGATAAAAAAGAAGGGTAGATCGTAAGAGAGCAAGGACGCGTCGAGGAGTAGATGTGACACTGTTGTGACATGACCTATCTTTAACCTTTTCTCTTACAAGTGATGGTACCAGTAGACATTACAGAATTTATGAGTTCCAGCGATTCAAATATCCCATTATCTTTTGTCTGTCACCCAAATACTAGTTGTAGATCGACTCCACGATGGACAAAAAACATAAAGATGAAAAAAAAAAAAACGAATATGCAAATAAGATTAGACAACTCCACAATGGGAACCCAGTAGGTATAAAGAAGCAAATCATAGACAACAACACGTAGTCATATAAGTACTACTTACTTGTACCCATTATAATTCCCATTCGAATGGGTGGCATTGACCTGACTCAAAGCAGCATCCGCCTTTTTCAGGTCACCTTCACTGAGACTTTTGAATGCACCACCTCCCGGTGTGCTCGCTCCACTGATCACTGAGCCGGAGCGGGATCGTACCTTCATCACCAAGGGGCTATAGACAGTGAGGTCAGAAACTGTAGTGCAGCCATGAAAGGACGACATACAATGGGTATAAATCATCTTCATCAATGCCATGGTAGCTCTGACCACGATAATCGCTTGTGGTCAAGGCCTGCATCTAAAAATTCACCGTCAACAAATTAATACGTTGTCCACATGCGGACGCCAATAAAAAAACGTACATCTTCGGTCAAAGTACCAATATCGCCAGGCGTAGCCATTCCCCTCAAACGTGGGCTCGCCAGCGTGCTTCCGGGATTCATTCTTTCTACTCCGCCGCCGAAGTAATCAATCTCACCGAACCCTTCCCCGTAGATCTCTTCGCCATCGCTACCATAGAAAGCATCGGGGTACGCACGTCGAAGAGCCAGTTGTCTGGCTTTGCTGTATTCGATCCCGAGATTCTTCCAATCCAAAAGTGGACTTAGGCGTTCAACACGATTACGCTGGTTTATACGTTGTCGACGAGTCTTGTTTGCAAATGTGAACATTTGTTCGGTCAGTTGATTAACGGAGTCTTCAACAGATTGCAAGCGACGGTCAATGATGTAACACCCTTCATCTTCAGGTCGTTCAATGAGGTCTTGCATGAAGCATCCAAATCCAGAAAGATTGGTGGTAATAGAAGGAATTCCCATCTGAAAAAATTGTATATAATTGAACTGTCACGGTCATAAATTCGAAAGCAACGCACCACGGTACACTCGGCTGGAGTATATCCCCATGGTTCGTAATAACTCGGGAAAACTCCAAGATGGCATCCACGAACAAACTCCTCGTAATCAAGGCCCAGAATAGGGTTGTTACTGTTCAAAAAGTCGGGATGGAAAATGATTTTCACGCGATCGTTGCTGTTGTTGAACAATTTGACACGACGAATCTGGCTGAGGACTAGGTCGTTAGCATCGTCGGCCATGTTATGAGTGACAATTGGGGGAAGAGAATTTCGCTTCAGTGCAAAGATACGACGCTTTAGCAGTACCTGGTCTTCTTCAGAGAGGAGTTCGTCTGGTGTTGGTATAGTTTTTGACTCCCTGTTCGATGACGAAAAAACTCAGGTTGCAAAAGTGTTGAAGAAAAAACAGGAAAGGGACGCACCCATGGAACCGAGCGGCGTGATCGAAAAGTCGAGCGCCAATACGGTTCTGAATTTCCGTGACGGTGTCGCGGAGCTGTTTGGTAACGGCTTGGCCCTTGAGAGCCTCGATGGTGTATGAGTGAGTGGCAGCAGGCATGATGATAAAGGCAACGACAGTAACGGTAGATCCTGCTTTCTGTAACCGGTAGTTCAAGCCTAGAGACAGAGATGAGATTCGCCACGTTGAAGAGGTGAAGATACCTACGAGCAAGAGATTCAATGAACATATCTACCCCTTTGTTCCTGTATTCATATCGTCCAGCCGTAAACATCTATAATGAGAGGGTATGAGTACACATACAATGGCAGCCTAAATCTAGAATTAACCCACGTAGAGTGTATTGTCGAGATCAAAGTCGTAATGACCGTAGAAGTGGCCCCTGATAAATTCGTTGATTTTGGCTTTGCTTGTAGCATGCATGTTCTGGAATTCGTGTATCGCCTGGAATTTAACGACATTCAAGCCGTTGGGAACTACGCCGTCCGGTTTCCGTTTAAGCAAGTGTTCACTTTCATAGGCTGTGATGTGAGAAACGGTTGTGAACACGTCGGCGCAGTGTGTTGCAGAGCGTTCTATGCAGTATCGGTGATAAATGCCTCGCTTTCCAGCTTCATGGTCGACGTCAAAATATTGCAAATTATTATAGAAATCAACGGAACCGGCACACAGATACCGGCCGAGAAGCGTTGCATGTGTCGTGAATACGGTAGTCACGTCGATATGTCTCTTACGACAGAGGGGGATGGCGATACCTGCTTGCCATTCATGAAAGTGGGCGACAACAGCCGTTGTCAGTTGACGGGAGACATACTAAGTGCCAGATAAGTGCGTTGTGATAAAGTCACGGGCGGAACTAACATCACCGAGAAACCATGCTACGAGATAACCAAAGACGATGGTCTCGTTCGTTTCGTGATCGTTTGGAGGACTTGGAATTCCCGCCAAATTCCATAAGTCTCCTTTCCATTCATCCAAGCGCGAATACATGCTTCCTGTGTCGAAGAGTAAAACATGTGGGTTGCCCTCAATCAACCAGCGACCGTAGAGCACCTTGACGCCCTGGCCACGCATTAGCTCTAATGTAGCAGCCAAATGTTCATCCGTAGGTTCTTCTGGCTCGACCTCCATAGGAGCAGTTTTGTAGGAGAGGGGGCCTATGAGGCAATACCTATCGCCATACTCGGAAACGGTGACTGGAACTTTTGTTTTTATGACGGTGTATATGCCGCCGACCTTGTTAGCGACCTCCCATGCACATTCAAAAAGCAGGGGATTGTGAACATCGCGCTTTTCTTCGGCCATTGATGGAGAATGCAAGTGAGAGGAGGGTTGGTGGATATATCTGGAAATTTACATTAAAATCATTTACAAAAACAATTATGACGTCAGCATTTCCTGTAAATCCCCACCGAATTAAATTATCCTCTCCACTTGGAGCATGCTCTGGGAGTTTTTGAGGTCATAAGGTGCATAGAACGTGCTAAGAACTCTTCGATGCCCTTATCTCTGAAGCTGTCGTAAGGGCGGCCCGGCTTTCGTGACCTTCTTTGAAATGAGCATGCGGGGATGGCGATATCAATGGTGCTACAGCCCAGTCAGAATCTTTACACTTGCAAAGGCAAAACAGTCTGATGGACAATCTTTGACGACTACATCGTTTTCAATGATCATACCAAGTACATATATATATCAGAAACAGAAACAGGGAGATTAATTAGCGAGGTGACAAAAAAGTTCAATGGATAAAGGAAGCAGTTACTGGGGTGTCAAAAAAGAATATATCCACTGTTTCCATGTACTATTTAGTATTATTATTATTATTATTAATATGCCTAACCATGTGTCACTAGGGTTCTCAGAATTTGGTCCAAGGGTTCTAAACATTCGAAGAACGAAATCTTCATCCAATGATGATATTCATAAATAGACAAAAAAACATATCCACGGTGTAAACAAATATTGTGGAGTGGTTCGTACAAAAAAAAAACAGTCAAGGAGCGAAACTCAATAAATATCAAATATGAAATCAAGTTTTGTGCAAAGGAAAGGAACACTCGGCTCCGTAGGGAGAAGACAGATAAATTGCCGGTCATATATATATATATGTATGCGCGCAACTAATGTAAGGAGCCGGTCAACGGATAAGGTTTAGAGGATAAATGGGAATCGAGGACCTAAACCGGAGGAACCATGGTGGGGAAGATGAAAATAGGTATGAAAATGCTGAGCATACAAATAAATCATCACTGTATATTCTTCGTGTGTGAGAAGGAAACCACAAAATGATATGGAAGATGAGGAGATAAAAATTGAAATATGAATGAAAAAAAGAAAAAGTTCAGAAAAGATGAGAAATAAATGATTTGATGTTGAGAAAAAAAGATGCTATGAGATGAAAGAAATGAAAGAGTCTGTGTGGCAGATATAACGAAACAGGATCTCAAGACAAACGAGACATGCGCTGTGCATGAATAATGACGAGGGATGGCTGTTGAGGGTGGGAAAACGTCGAGAGCGAGTCAAAATCTTGATGAACGTTGGCGACGGGGGTGGACAATACACAAGAAAGCAATTTGCGTGCGCCGAGAGCGATTCGTCAAGACAAGTGACCAAGAACGACATAGCAGAGAACATGTAAAAGAGCGGCGCGTCAACCCGATGTGAGGGGACAGTGGTTGATGAAGTCGTAGAAGGAAAAGAAACTCATGAGGGCGTCGAATGGTTTGAGGATTTTTGGTTTCAAGGTGAGGGGCATAATCAAAGCGTAGCGTCCCTCATCCCAGAAACTGAGATACAGCCTTTATATTAGACATAAAAAGGCATCGAAAAGGACATGTAATCAAAGTCGTCAAAAAAGGCTTCTCGTTAATAAGGCATACGAGTAGGCCCATAAGTCTCGGAACGGACCAGTGAGCGTCCGATCTTCTTCCCCTTGAAAATGGTGGCCTTCGTAGGAGGCGGACAAGGACTGTCGCCAATATCAGTATCGGTGTCGTCAGCGTCAGCGTCGGCTGTGGTATTGCCATCCTCATCAAGGGTCATCAAGCCCCCAGCTCCACCACGACGAGATCGTGCTGCAGTTGCGGCAGCGAACAAAGATTGAGGCGCATTCGGTACAGTGTTGCGCTTCGGTTGTAGTTGTTGTTGCGGGGCAAGAGACTTGCCTAGTCCGTCGCCGTAAGCGTAGGACTTGTGGCGACCAAACCTCGCCTTGCGAAACTGGTCGAGGTCTTCGCGACGAGAAGATGTATGATTCGGATCGTCCATGGTGACGTATGTAGGAGGTTCACAACGGTGGGCTGAAACCTTGAAGTACTGACAGTAGCCACCCTCAAGGATGTAGACTTCAGGATAATGTATCTTGGGATAAATATGGTTATTCATCGCACGATCCTTCGCACGCAAGTGCTTAGCACTACAAATATTAGTTAATATAGTTGGTGAGAACAGAACTCAACGTTAGCTCACAATGTTGGGGCTCGCTTAGCGCTGAACTCGCAGTGGAAGACGAGGATTGTCTTCCTGGCTTGATCCCCGCTTACACAAGATCTAGGTTTGGTCAAGCTTGGTCCTAGGAGCAATTCTTCTATCGCAGCCGTGGTGTTGATGTTGACGGCACCGGGAATGTGCCCGCCGTTATATTCGTAGTCGAACCGGCAGTCTATCACATGGAAGTCAATGATAGAGTCGTTATAGTTGCCGTCCATGAGGGCATCCAACTGCAGAAAAAAAGGACACTTGTCAACCAACCGTCAAAAAAACTAGAAAAGAACATACCGTTTGAGCATTGATTCTCATAAGGCCATCTTCCGTGACCCGGTGGCAAGGAAGAATTTTGCCGTGCGCCTCGTTGTCTCCGAAACCGGGCAATCCAGCGGCCATGTATTTGGATGAGGGGCTCTCCTTCTCTACCATGGCAGTAACTCCAGTAAGAGGCCTGAAGTCCTCAGTTCCATCGCATCTCCTGATCGTTTTCACCTGTTGACGCTTGGAATAAGCCTGAGCGGGTGAAGACATGTCCTGACTATCGAAAGAAGATTCATCTTCCTCCTGCTCCGCGTAGATAGAAGGAGGAAGGAACGCCGAGAAGGCACGACGAACAGGAGCCGAACCCCTAGGACTTGAATCATCAAAGGCCGAGTCTTGGGGTGACAAAACTGGATATGCGGATTGAACTTGATGATCGGAGAGTTGTACCACTGCCGAAACCACAGGTCTGCGCGGACGCTTAAGAAAACTGGCAGAAGGAGCACCGAGACCTTTAAGGGTAGGTTTACTCATACGAGATGCGAGGTTGGCGCTGTTCATCCGTTCAAGTTTGGCCACAGAAGGTGATGAAGGCGCCATGGGTGATGAGGAGCCATCTTGTGCAGAAATTCGAGGCGACTCGGGCGACAGTGACCGACGCTTCTTGTTTAAGGGTCTGGACGGAGACTCAAACGACCGTCGAGGAGACATGGTGTCATAGAAAAGCTGGTTGAATCCAGCGACTGCCGGGGCGGAGGATTGGGGTATCGGCGGGAATGAAACTGGTGGAGGAACCGGATCGACCATGTAGGACGTGTCGACATCCATGGGGTCATCCAAAGGCGATGAAGGTTCCTGAGAGGCGGACATAATCAACGAATTAAGTTAGCACACATTTCATAACAGTCTGGGTAGCACATACCTCATGAGCTGGGGGCTCCGGGGCACAAATAGGAATAAACCACTCAGTTGGCAGGGCAGCTCGTTGGGTTCTTTTTGCGCTCGTAGAACCCGTGGCCTTGTGTGTTGGTGCAGCAACTATCTGAGGACTAGGGAACAGTGTGCTGCTATTACTAATATCATTTCCGAATAGTCGAGCGCCACTCGTCAACGCGCGAGGCCGGCTGGTGTGAGGTTTTGAAGCCATGGGCAATCTAGTAGGTGGCTTGACGGGGGGTACGGGCGAGATATCCATAGGTTCGCAGCCGGGAGGCAAGGAAACCTGTTCTCGGGGAGGAGAATTCAAGGAGACGTTGGAAGCAAAAGAAATTTCTAGGTCGGAAGATAGGAAGTCGTCAACATTATCATTGGTCCGAATAAATCGTTGGCTAATCTTGCGCGACGGGGCCGAAGGCGGGTTGAGAAATTGAGACGAAGATCGTGCAAAGAAAGACATATCGTTTGAGGTTTTAGGTGGGTGGTGCCGCTTTTGCCTCTTGAAGGTGGTGTTGGTTGTTGATTCTAATATAAGCCGATCTAGAAAGGGCATAGAGGGGATTTCGTTTTTGTTGGATGAGAGATGGGTGTTACAAGGTTGGTTTTGCAAAGTTGTTGAGAGTGGATTGTTGATATGGGTACGCATGACAAGACAGGAGAGTTACAGTTAGAATACAGTCCGAATGATGTACACGGAAGTTACAGACCGGTGGTTGTAGTACCGTGGTTAGGTGAGGTTGAGTTTTAAACAACTACCTATGAACAATGGAGTGTCAGTGATATTTGGAAAAGACGTATATGGAGAACGGTTGAAAGTGGCCCAATCCTATTGTGTGCCAAGTTTGGAATGGGAAAGAAACACATGGCCGAAGCAGATGTGCAACTTCGCCCCTTGCATAGAATTAGAACAAACCTTTGAATGGTAACGAGCGTATGTCGGAGGAGGCCGCGCCTACAAGAATAAAGGACAGACCGTTAAGCTCACAACGATGGTCAAGGTGCAAAGGCAGTCTTCTCACGGGGGAAAAAAAAGGATATTCAGCTTATGGATTCGGTCGGTTCTTCCGCGGCTTAAATTGATTTGAATACGTGAGAGGGCAAAAAAGGGTATCTTCTAGTCAAGGGCGAGAGGAAGAAAGAGGTCTCGCAGAGAAATACGAGGCTCGACCTGGGAGGGGAACAGGAAACTGTCGCACAAGACGCGTTCCTTGTCTAGAATTGCCCGCCTTTCCCTCCTTTTATTTGTGCAGGTTGTCCAATGTTCAACTTGCACGTGATCAGCCGGACCCTCAGTGATCGATTGATCCTTTTGTTTCTGCTTTGTCTACTTTTGGAAGTCGGGCGCCTCGTGTTCTGTAGGTCTATTTTTGTACTCATGCCAATTGCCAAGGGTCTACCCACTCGATCTTTTCAGCTTTGAGATCCTATGAAGGCATCGAATGAGACCTCTTAGAAACCAAAGAAAATGTCGAAATATAAATTCCCGTGATTTTAGCAAGCTGACATCTACTGACATCAGCGCCCGATTTCATTGGACCTCGGCCTTTTGCGAAAACACTCCACCAAACTGCTCAGGAAAAACAAGGAAAACAAATATTTTGAGTGGAAGATTGTTCAATAGGCCCCCAAGTCTTCAATTAGCCGAATTGTTAGCTGGATTATTCCAATCAAGTTCTTGCCAACTGCCAACACGCCATTCTTTTTAGTAGAATAAAAAAACCGGAAACAACTGGAATGATCACGTACGGTGGGAACACATATCCGAGTTTATCATAATGCACCTCCGGGTATACTTCTTTGATCGTGGCGATCAGCGCCTCATACATTATCTACGCAAGAGGAAAAAATATTAGAAACTTTTCTCCATGTTTTAATTATTATAGTACTCACTCTGTATCCCTCTAGGTTTAAATGCAACCCATCTCTAAGGAACTTTCCCAGCGACCTCTCATCTTTTCCCGCTGCTTCCCACAACGCAGACCATACATCAACCAAAGCGACATTCTCAACCAGAGCAACCTCTCGAACACCTTCCGCATATGCCCTCGTTATCTCAAAATTGCGATCTAGAGCCTGTGGCGGTCGCCGTGATTCAAGGTCCGCTCGTCTACGAAAGGTATTGACAGGAGGCGGAGTAATGAGAATGATGCGCGTTGTTGGGGAGTAATATGGAGATGTCGGTGATTTTATCATCTTCACCATATATGTGAGATTGGATGTGAATTTGGAGAGGGGTACGTGTTGTGGAGATGGCTTGATACATGCATCGTTTGCACCAAACCAAATGGTAAGGACGCGCACTTTGGGCACATTCGTTTGATTGCTCTTCGCGATACACTATTGAAGGAGAATCGGCGCGTGGATAAAGGTTCATTTCGATTATCAAGGTGCAATCACCTTTTCAAAGACGGGGATACCCCATTCAGTATTGTAGCCCGAAAACCCACGATTCAAGACATCCAACTTTCTAGCATAAACATCTGTTTTATCGCCCACATTGATTCATATAGCATCTCAGAGAGCTATCGCGACAGTGAAACATACATGAAAGACGCTGTCCAAATCCATTGAGTCCAGGCTCCCATCCTCCTTGTGTAATAGAATCTCCAAAAAGCATAAATACATCTTGAACGTTTTCAGCCATTCCTTAGATCGCTGTTAAGTATAACGACGGAGAGGCCTTGCAACCTCGGTGATTGAAGATCGGAGTTTGATTACCGGTTCAAATGACCGAAGTACGGACAGTCCTTGACCCTTGTCTACTTATGGGCACAGACACGCGACCTGCGCCTCTACGGATATCTAACAAAAGAGCCTATGTCTGGGACGTCGATGGTCAGTAAAAGATAAACCCAGGCTGCATCCAAAAAGATTCTCAACTAAATAAAAAAAAACAACAAGATATCGCCATCATTCGCTCGCAGCACCGTATTTGTGGAGTTTTAACAGGAACATTGCCTCATCTTTCCCAACAAAATGTGTTTCTCGGTGTACCGTTGGTATTAACGCCAGAAGAAACCGTTCTCCTAGTTGATATCGGTGCGTGAGCTTCCTTCCGCTGATCCAAGCAAGGTTGTCTGATAAACAAAAATGACATTTTATCGTTCAGGCGCTGCTGTTCTAGTTGATGATCCCAAAGCACATCTTCAACCCACAATACCTCAACTAGAACGATGGTCCAAAGAACAGCAAGAATCAATTCAAACTCAATTGGTTTACACAGAAACGAAAACAGCCAAAGAAAGCGCTAACCCTGGCCGAGCCATGTCTGAAGAGGCCCAGCGGAAGAGAAAAGAAAGAGAATTACGGAAACAAGCAGAAGCTGCTCGTAAAGCTGCTGCTGCCGAAGATATTGACAACCCTGCTGCACTCCTGGCTTCGACATCCACAGAACCCCGAAAGGATCTATCGAGTCGAACGCCGGACTCTAGGGTGGGTACACCGCTACCAGAAGGGTCTAACTCTTCTTCGACACCTTATACCATTGTCATACCAGCTTCTTCATCGTCCTTGGAGTGGTACGACTCTTCTGCGTGCACGTATTCTACTATAGAAGCTGCACGAGAAGCCGGGGTATGGGATTACCCTTCCGATCTCACGGAACGCGCTAGATGTGGTGTGTTCAAAGATCTCTGGAAGCAGGGATATTTCTTTGGAGGGGGTATCAAGTTTGGAGGAGAATATCTCGTGTATCCAGGTATATCTTGTTTTTAATTACTTCGTAATCGATTGTGACAGACCTTCCTTTTTTTTCCCCAGGTGATCCCCTACGATATCATTCACATTTTACAGCTACGGTTATCGAATCTCCGATAGCTTCTCTTCGACCGATGGAAATAGTAGCTCATGGGCGATTGGGCACGGCCACCAAAAAAGCACATCTTCTGTGCGGATGGGACGATGAGAAAAAGGAAGTATCATACCTCTCCATTGAATGGGCTGGCTTCGGCTGAGTAAAGGACTGACGTAAAAAAAGGTTGTGGCATGTATTACCGCCTTAAGTATATATTTATTCCAATGCAAGACACTTGTTAGGCGAAAAAGTACTCAATCATATTTCCGTGCTCCAATATTAATCCGTCCATTCGCAGAACGCATGGGTTTACTCTTGCTCGACAACGATTTCTGAAACGTTTTGAGCTCTACAGTATGCACAACATCACCATCCTCTGCACTCTCAGATGCGTCGCTGAAAGTTCGACTCCGTGCTGCTTCTTTGTGTCTTACAATCGGCCGACCCCCAATCACGTTTAAGATTCTCACAAGAGTGTCGTTCAGCCAGATAAGGATCCTGAAAATGGGCAAACGGATGGGTACGAATGGAGAAGGATGTCGGATGGCTTCGTTGTCTCCTGGACTTGCCGTATTAGGGGGCATGGGATTGTAGGGGTCGATAGGTGCAGGACGAGCGTGCATCGCCATAATGATGTACTGAATTAATTGAGGATGATAAACGCAGCTGTGGAAAATATGACTCTTACGGCTGGGAATATGAGTGCAAAGAGGGTCACATTCGCGAGACTTGATCCCCAATTGCACAAAGCGGCTGATGGCAAACCTTTTGTGTATGAATGAAAAACATCAACCGTCCAATTCCCATGTAAAGATCATAACAAACCAACCGAAAGCAAAATAATAAGCCCATCGTTCTTCAAGATGTCGTATCCGTTTAGAAAGCGAAAGCCCACGGGCAATCCAAACAAACCTAACAAGAAAAAAAAGGGACGTTCAGCCCTTGCTCCTTTCTCGGAAGATTTCGACCACTTACTCAAAACAATAATATCTAGAAGCCATCCCAACAAGCTGAATAGCGGGTCTATCAACAACGCCTTAGAAAGCTTCACTTACGAATCTACCCAACACAGAAATATAAATCCAACCACGGGACCGGCAACTGGTATATACTCCAGCCCGAGGGAGATAATCATAGATGTTACCACCATCACTAATCGATACGCTGACGTTGCGATAGCGGTCAAAATGCCAGTATAGGATGTTGGTGGAGATGGTGCCGGTCGTCCACCATATTGAAGCATATATGCACGTTTAGCAATAATCGAGCACCACGTTACCTGAAAAAAAAACGGATACGCAAATCCCCTTGAGTCATTGTCCCAATTACAATGAAGACGAGAACTCACATTAAGATACAAAGAAGTGCCAACGACAGGAAGGAGCCACAGAACCTGATAAAACCGACCGATATTACGATGGTACCATATCTCCTGGTCTTTTACTAGGGGATGGAGCAGGAGGTCGAACACGTAGATCGAGACGAGAGAAAGTGAGTTGAGCAAAAGCGATTTATATACATTGGCTCGTATTTCGGCATCGCTAGTGCGTGCGTGTCGCGTCCAAAAAAAAATTGCATGGAATATACAAAGATGAGCAGGCGATATTTAACATCATGATAGCATTCATGTATACCTTGCGACCGTTATAACGACGACACCCCATCGAAAAGAATCATAAAGACCTCGCCAAGCCCATGTGAATTGAAGGATAATAGAGTCTTTTAGGGGGAGAAATGTGGGGTATGAAGACCTGGCAGTTGTTGGACCAGGGTATTGAAAGGCCTGAGGTCGTGTTGTCGACGACATTGACTAAAGGCTGAGCACGATGTGGGGTAGTCGAAGCCAAGCTATATAAACCCTAACCCTAGATTGGGAGATCACATTTACTTGCTACATTAACCTTCCTACTGAAGGCTACAAAGTAGAATCTCCCTCCTTCGATTGGGTAGGAAATGTAGTACGTTGTACAGTAATGCACCAATAATTTAATAGTTACAAACAACGGTAATAAAGAAATAGAAAGCAGCAGGCAGATACGATGAGTGAAACCGAAAAGGTGGACAGGGTGAATGATGTTCGGGTTGAGTGGCACAGAATCAAAGGTCATCCATAGATGAAGGGAGTCGGACGAGGAATTGCTTTCAAGTTCGCTTGGTGGGCTACGAGACAACGGCGTAAGTGTTTTGAATTGACCAATAAAAATAAAAAACACTGAACAGATTTCCTGGGGACCTTGGCCACAGGCTTAGCAGCTGCTTTCTTAGGGGCTGCCTTCTTCTGGGCTGCTTTCTTCGCTGGCACTTTTTTGGCGGCGGCTTTGGCCTTGGACGCAGCAGTGGTACCAGTAACGACCTGGCAAGATGATGAGCATGTGACGTTACAATTATATTGTAAAAGGTGCACGGACCTTCTTCGTCGGAGCTCGCTTGCTAGCTGTGGTCGTTTTCTTTGCAGGTGCAGCCTTAGCCTTGGCCTTACCTGCAAGAACTTTCTTGGGCGCTGGCTTCTTGGAGACAGGGGCCTTGGGTTTAGTTGAGCTGACAGCCTTCTTTGAACTCGTGGTTTTGGCAGCACTCTTGGGCGCGGGAGCTGCCTTGGTAGTCTTTGCTTTGGTGGCTACGGGTTTGGATTTGGAAGCAGGTTTATTCTAGGAAAAATATTAGAACAAATGGATAAGCCGACATCAATCTGCTAATAACCTCTTTGGACGAGGTATCCGCGGGCTTGGATTTGGGTGCCAACTTAACTCTGCCAGAAGGCCCTATGAAAGAGGATATAATCAATATATAGACGACTTAGCGTATACTTAACCATAGCATACCTTTAGGGAGGACGAAGATGCCCTTATCAGCGCCTGTGCTGATGGCTTTCGCAAGTTGAGTAACCTGAGCAGCACCGATTTCGAGTCCGTATTTAGTCTCAACATATCTAAGAAGCATATGCGTAAGATTGAGTCATGGATGATTATGGTCTATGCATCTTACTTCTTGATCTGTGGACGTGAGACACCGATGCGAGCATCTTCGGTGTTGACGGCGATGCATTCCTACACGAGGTTTAAGCATTGTTAGCATGGCAATCGGGTCGTAGGAGTCCCCTTCAGAGGGTAGGGAAAGTACACTATTCAGTGTAGGTAGCGATGGACGAAAAAAAAGAATGATGATAAGCATTGCGCACGGACACTTCGCCCTCTGCCCTGTCAATTGCGATAAACGACGGCGACGATCGCATCGTACGCACAGTACATCGTGTAGTAGTGTGCAGGAGGATCTTAGGTAATTATCAAAGGCAAGCTAACCTTAATCATGTCGGCCCAAGTAGGATGTGAAGGAGCAGCCTTGCTAGCGGCCGACTTCTTGGCATTGGATTTAGTTGTAGTGGATTTTCTGGCGGACATTGCTTTGATATATAACTGAGAGATATGTCTTGAGTGTGTCTTGAAGGGTAGAAACGGGGGCGGGAGCCGGGAGTAGCGGTGGTTGGAGTTAAACCTGGGTGGGGAAAGGGGTCTGATAACTTCCAATCCGGCGGCCCTATTTATATAAACACGATCGCGTCGGTCACGTGATGGCTGATTTTTTAATCAACAAAGGTTTATCTTTAGCGGTCCCGATGCTATCAACAAAGTCAAGCACGTTAATGGTGTATTACGATGACTAGGACCTTCTGAAACGTATTCACCATAAAATTATATGGCGAAAGTTCTGCCGTTGATGTGCGCGCTCCAGAGCGAAGGATTGTTTATCTATTTAGTACGAATAATTAAACGCGTAAACAATCAATTAAATCACTTGACTTGCGCTCAGCCAATCACGATCGTCCAGTTTTCATTTGTCCTTCACCCCCTCATGTCCATCTCACCTGCGCTCAGGACCGCTACTCGCTCAGCCTACCGCGATGTCCTAAGAGCTGCTTTTGTAACATTTGCTGGTAATGTCAGTCTCCTTAGTCGTTTTTCTGGTGAGCTGACCGCTGTCATAGGCGACCCTCCTGTCCTTCGGGGTCATTTCTTATTTTTTTGGTAACGACTGCCCGTTCTGACTCGTTTGTTTAGCTTTTCGTACAAAAATACGATCAGACATTGCACACAGCTCCAAAACAGATCCTGAGTCACAGCATAAGCAGAACCAACTGATACATGAGATTGCGGATGTCCTGAGGCGGAATATTGTGCAAGGGACGAAATTACCAGATGTTAATGGCGAACCACTGTATCGTAAGTGCCTTTGTGTGGCGGAGGATATTTATCAATGATCACCGTTAGGAATACACCTGAGGGATGAGACTGAGCTAGGCGACAACAATTCAATCAAGAACTCTGCGCCAATCGAGTCAAGTAGAAGCATGCGTAGAAAAGAGAAGGGTGAACGTCAGAAGTATGTATAACCTATATCCTGACTCATAGCGTCGAAGAAACACCCAAACCAGTTTGTCAGATGCTGCTCCGCTTGATACTGCTTCACGTCAAACTCCCCCTCGATACTATTCTGCCCTCAAGAAGGCCCACAAGGATCGTGTTATACCTGAATTACGTGAGGAAGATCTTGAAGAGACTTTTGTTCGTGGTATGGCTATTAATCTATTACAGTTACGATATTCTCTTAATTATGTTCTGTTCGTAGGGAGTGGGCCGGTATGTTCGTACGCCGTCTTTAGAATTATCTCATATAACACCTGTAATAGGGCGGACAATCAATCAATAAAACTGAAAACAATGTACAACTGTATCACAAAGCAACAGGACTTCGCGTATCTTGTCAGGACACGCGTTCTCTCTCGCAAAATAGGAAATTGGCTCGAAAGTGGATGCTTGAAAAGGCTTGTCCTACGTTCTCTTCTTAGTTACAAAGCAAGTTGACATGTAGTTTCAAATCCAGTTGGATAAGCTTGTGAATCCTGGACTCTCAAAAGAAGAGATGAAGGCTGCCAAACAACGGGAACGGGAACGGAGAAGAAGAAAGAAGGCAAAGAACAAAAAAAAATAAGGAAGAGGAACAGTAGTACTTAGTATACAGTGTTATATAATCAGGATCCACGGCTTCTTGACTGTAACGCCAACTGCATAATCACGATGAGCGCGACAACTTCCAGCGGGTTACACTCACTTGCTACTCTAATCAAACGGTATGCCCATATCATACTGCCTAAATGAATCCAACTGATGTCCGTGTTCAGTCTGGAAGCTGCAGCATCTCGTTTCGAGGACATTGCTGACTTACCACTCGTCCTCGACCCATCAGCTGTTACACGTCGCTCAAATCCTGGTGAAGCTGAATATGGTGCACCTTCATCATCGCATCCACCATTACCACCACCACCACCACCACCACCACCACCACCACAGCCAGCCGTACCGACAGTTACAACTTCAGCCGCAGCACCTGTTGCAGCTACACCTACAAATCAAGTACCTGCAGAGACACCTAAAAGTGTATCCGCCTTCCAAGAAAACGTCATTAACGGGAAACTCAAGCCTTTCATCGAATCCACCCAAAGTTTTGCGGGTCCGAACGTGATTGAAGTCGTACGTCTATGATATTAGATCACGACTGGCTCTTCTAAACAGTTCTCGAGAGTAGGTCTCTTTGGTGCAGAAGCAATATGATATACTCTTTGCTTTCCTGAAAACGGTCGCGGCTTGTCAGAAGCCAGACCAGAAGATGTTGGAATCGCTGGTTACCCCTTTGGCTGACTCGATCGAAGCAATTTCTCGAGCCAAAGAGGCCTACAGACGCGACCGTGATTGGTTCTCTCATCTGACCTTACTGAGTGAAGGTGCACCCGTCATCGGATGGGTTGTCAACGTGAGTTTTGCGTTGGTATTTGACCTCTGTCATTATATTGAATTTGTTGTAGCCCGTTCCTACACAGTCTGTCATCGATATCAAGGACTCTGTAGTCTACTACGGAAATAAACTTAAGCAGGCAAACAAAGACAAGTAGGCGGCAAAAGTTGATATATAGCATTTCACATTTCCTAATTCCCATCGACTTCAGGAATCCTAAGCACGCTGAGTGGGTTAACTCATATGTCGCCACTTTTGATGCGATGCAAAGTTATGTCAAAGAGTATCATACTGCTGGGTTAGTCTGGAATCCTAGAGTATGCCACTCTTATCTCAGTATCCTGTTTCCTCTTCTTACTCTTAACTTTTACAGGGAGTTACCATCGAGCAATATAAAGCCTTGAGTACAAATAGTGCCCCTTCTGCCCCTGCGCCTCCTCCACCTCCTCCACCTACAGCATCCAATGCCAACGCGGCCCCTCCATCTGGTGGTGCCGCAGCAGTCTTTGCCCAGCTCAACCGTGGAGAAGAGGTGACTAAAGGATTGCGCAAAGTTGATAAGAGCGAAATGACGCATAAGAACCCCGCGCTAAGAGCTAGTAGTATGGTACCTGCAAGAACAGCATCGACTTCTCCTGGTCAGCCATTGCCTTGTCGCCGACATAGATTTAGCATTGACATTTCTTACTTTCAGTCGGTAAAAAACCAACTAAACCCTCAAAACCACAAGCTCTTGCAGGCAAGAAACCTCCCAAGTTCTTATTGGACGGTAATAAATGGCTTATAGTCAGTTTTTCTTCATTTCGTTTCTAATATTTAATCATTAATCTGTGTTATGCGTCCGAAGGAATTCCAAGAGACCGAGACTATAACTGTTGACAACGTTGAAATTAACCAGTCCGTCAACATCTTTGGTTGCAAAGGTACAACTATTATCATCAACGGCAAAGTCAATGCTGTCAACCTCAGTACGCTTTTTCCCTTTAAAGTTTCTGATATAGATTCCAATTACTGATATACTCCAATGTAGTCAACAGCGTAAAAACTGCCATCCTCGTTCGATCCGTAGTTTCTGCTGTCGCCGTCACAGCCTCTCCCTCCTTCCAAATACAAGTCACTGGTTCAGTCCCGATGATCCAACTCGATTCGACCGATTCTGGCCAGATCTACCTTTCGGAGAATAGTCTAAACGCTGAGATTATAACTGCCAAATGCAGTGCTATCAATATCAACTTGCCTGTGATAAGTCAAGAAGCAGGCGTGTTTGATGAACAACCGATTCCTGAGATGTTCAAGACTGTGGTGAAGGATGGAAAGTTGGTCACGTCTATCGTGGAGCATAGTGGTTGATTCCGATTCCTTCTATGATAAAGTGATGTCCTCCTTAGTGCTGTGGTCGAGGAATTGATTGTCCATAAAATATATATCCTAAAGTTAAGTAATTTTTTAGTCGAACCGCTGGCGGCCATAAATATAAGACCAGGCTTGTCTAAAAGTTCAAAGGAAGTTTAGATCTTCAATTTGATTGAAAGGATCGTCGCCCACCCGAAGATGCCCCCCTGCCTTGCACAATATGGCGTGAAAACTTGAAACACTTCGCATCATTGGTCGGTTAGCCCTCAATTCGGGTTGTGTTACTATGAAATTGTTGGGCCGTCTGGCTTTTCGAGAAGTCCAGAACTCATACTACAAGGTTGTTAACCGTAAAATCTTGAAGAAACTTGCCATTGGGCCTTGAAGCTTGAAAACAGGGAATGTAGAGATATTCATGCAGAGACGTTATGGAGGGTTGCAACGAAAGTTCATTGATAAAGTTGTGCAGAACTTGCGTAATCGTCAGACACCTTGCTTGGAAGTTCCGAAAGGTTGCACAGGTATTCACGAGCCCCCTTCCTCCGATGGTATCTCTGCTGGGTGCTCGGTGCTGTAGATCATCAGACAGCAAGCCAGACGCGCTCTGTCACATCACATGACCAAATTTGATGTGTTTGCGTTGGACGCGATGATCTACTTTTGAGCTTCCTTCAAATCCTCCTGTTCATATTTTTCTAAAAGATGATTGATGTCCATGAAGCTACGTACGCTAAATAGCCCACTAGCAGAATGATCTTTATATCATTGACTCTCAAAACATGCGTCGTTTCTTTTTCCAGCACCCTTATCCGTGATATGCTGCCTATCATGAATCCAGACGAGGATTACTTGACAATCGTTGCGGCAGAAGAAAAGCTTGCTTCTTCGGAAGCGAAAAGAAAGAAAGAGCTTGAAGAAGCCCATGTCCACCTCAAAGGTTCGTTGTCGCTGACTTCCCACCCAATCAACGACTAAAAAAAAGCCCAACTTGAAACCCTGTATAGCACTGACACGCGTGTTGGAAGCGGCGCGAATATCTTGTACCAGACCTTCGTCCGTCCCATCAGAAGAGGGCCATGCTGCAATGATGAACGAACTTGACCGCACTCAATTATCTCTGGCTAAAGCTATTAGCGATGCAGAAACTATGGCGGCGAATCGAGAGGCTGAACTTTCGACACTCAAGGAAGAAGCACGGAGACTGGAACTATATGACCCTGCTGCTGAACATGAAAAGGAACTAGACGGTAGTGCGTAAGTTCTCGATACAAACATCGGTGTCCGGGGTTCGGCTGATGGACTTGACAATTTCGGTAGGTTACGACTGGCGATTTTCAAAAAAATGGGATTTGAGCCGATCGTGGAGAAAGATGGTACCATCAACAAGATGCTCGTTTGTGCGTAACACATTTGTCCTCTTTACCAATATTTTTTTTAAAAAAGTCCAGGTTCGCAATCTGGGGATGTTCATATCGTCGACTTCACCGATGGCAAAACAGATTTTGAATATACTCACCTTCTGTGGAAGCTGGTCAATTCCTGAATTATGTTCTGTTGCATTTAATGAACTATCTATTTCCATGTATTTACAACACTGTATTGCTCAAGCAGATATTTCGGGGAATTTGTATCATAATTAGGGATAATCAGGAGGATTCGATTAGGGTATGGTATATCCGTACTATGGTAAATTCAAGAGCTGGACTACTGCTATTACGCCTGAGCCTGTTGTTGGACAACGTCAGTGTAGACATCAGGCTGCAGAGAAACAATGCTTACCAGTAGGGCAGGCTTGACGACCCAAACCTTTTTCTCCTTGCATTTCTCCCCGACTTCCCGCAGTTTGGCTTCAATGGCAGTCTTCTTCACTTTGTGCTCCCGTAATTCCAGATAAATGGACTCTACAAGAGAATTGATACTTGAAGCTTGAAGTTGGGTAATTTTATCGAGCAGGAAGCCCAAATGGCACTCAGGAAATAGCGCCTTGGTAGTAACAGGTGCCTTCTTTCGTACGGGTGGTACCAAAGATGAACTGGATGAAGACTCTGCACTATTAGAAGCCGCTAGTCGTGGGGGTAGAGCCGGGACAGCGAACACGACATCGTCTGTGTGCGCCCCATTCGTAGTTCGCAAACTAGCTTTATGGTCTTCGATGCATGTTGAGACATAGGAAAAGGGATCAATGGGGAACGGGGTATCTAAACGTCGCTCAATGAGATGAAAAAAAGAGTGTACAAGAGATAAAAGAATACCATTGAAAAACTGAATTCTGTATGGATTGAAGGGATCATAATCGCATTGGCCAATCGTAGATTCCCAAACAGGTCCTTTCGCAAAAGGTGTAAGCGGGAGGACTACTTTCCGCTTTTTACCCTTTTGCTTCTCGGCATCGTCCGCCTTTCGTTTTAGTGTTGGAACCGCAACAGTCAGGTCCAACAGAGGAGGTGGCGAACTTTTATCGTGTATTGATATTGCTGGTTCATCATCGTCATCCACCAGCCAACTCTCCAGATCAGAATCTGCCTCCTCTCCATCTCCATCCTCTTCTTCGCCGTCATCCACAACATCATCGGCGTCGCCGACGGGTTCTTCCTCCCATTCTTCTCCACTATCGTATCCATAATCCAACACCAGCGTGTCTTTAGCCAAAGGCGTACGAGGGCCAATAACCCGCGAACTACGTGTCCACGTTCCAAAGTATCCCGGTCGAGCATCTGTATGGAAGGAAAGCGCTTTAGCCGGAAGCAGGCTGCGGTCACGCAATTTGTCTACGATAACTCTGACAAGGTCGTCGTTCTGCCCGATTTCAGCTTCTGAGAGCTGGGACATGATGTCACGAACAGAGATTGGATTGTACGTCTTGTATTGTAGTGAGGGCTTCGATTGCGGATGCGTTACCCTCCGTGAGCATGAAGGGTATGCAGGCGGAGGTAGGCTCAACAGAATATTATGCAAACGATCTATTGATCGGGTATGTCAGAAAAACAATAAATATACGCAAAAGAAAAAGAAAAAAAACCTTGCGAAGTCATGTTATTCAATTCTAGGTTGGTATATGCGTCCTGCATCTTAACATCCCCGACTTCGTCGTCACTGTCGATTACGATGACATCCGATTGATTTGAGGGACTTGAAGTTTTTCTTCTTCTCTTCGCCGCCAAGAACCAATTCACGGGAGCAAGGACTTTATCTTTCTGCAAGACGAAAGGTTTGAAGGTACGCTCGAAGTCAGACTGTAGTTTGGATGGGCCCGCTACAGCAACAGTAACCTCGGCTGGCGAGGAGGCTTTGGGCTTCGCAAAGAACTTCGCCATAATCGATTGTGATTTATTTTGCGCTTCTTTTTCCTTCTTTTCCCGTTCAGCTCGCGCTAATTTCTTGTCGAGACGTTCCTTCTCCTGGTAATATAACATGTTATTTGGCATTTCGGGGGGCAATCGGGCATAGATAGTTGGGTACCTTGGCTGCCTTCTCTGGATCCGGGATTTTCTTTGGACGACTAGTTTTGACATCTGCCTGCTATAGAAAAAAAATATAACTGTAAATAAATCGCCAAGTAGCGATTATATGAATGACGAACAGTATCGTTTTCCACTTCATCTGCTTTCTTCTTGCCTTGCTTTTTAGAGGTTGAAGACGAGGCTTTATTATCGTCACTCTTTAAATCAGAGTTTGGGGATGTTCCTTCACCACTAGGCATATTCAATTCCTTGGCCGGGAGTTTCGAGGTCCCTTTGGGGTCGATTATTGCATCGCGTTCCTCCTGCGGAAGAGCTTCAAAAAGTGCTTTCAAATCCTCTCTGGCCTATAAAGAGTTTAGGTCAAGGAATTTTGGAGATAACCCGGCTTACTTGAATGCGATCGGTCTGTCTAAATTCTGCTTTCTCCCTGCTGTTCTTCGGCAACCAATCAAGATGCTCACTCCTGACTTCCCACCGCCATACACAAACTGCAGGAGGTATTTTAATACTTGGGGGCACGTCCACTCCATAGTTGTTCCGTATTAATACAGCTTTGATAGCACTTTCAACCAGAGCAAGAGGAAGCGCAGCATGTGTAAGAGACGATGTATCCTTGTTGTCGTCGTCCTCATCAAGAGTAGGTAGTAATTCTTGATGGATGTGTTTGCTCAGCTGAGTGAGAGATTTGTCACTAGGAATCGTGGACAATTAATAACCAAATGCCACATGGATCAATGAACAAAAACCTTTCGTGCGCCAATTTAGCGATTAATGGTCTGTGCTCGTCTGGGAAGGCAGTTAGAGGTGGTAATTGCTGGTTAATACGATCCTCCAGCATTTCCCGGAACTTGACGATCTCTACAGAAAACTTCAATCCAATTCTAATAATCCGTAATGTAAGATACACGCACCTTGGAGAGTATCAGATTGTTTTTCGAATGAAATAGGTTTCTGTTTAAAGACGACCTTTCTATTTTTGAGCTCCACGATAGACACTTTATCTTGTTTCTCTTGAGGAAGTTGACGCGTCAGAGCGTGCAATAGTCGGAAAAAAAACGCGTCGAACTCACTTTCTGAAGTAGACCCTGTGTCTAGATTTCCTGGAGACCCCGATAAAATGTGAGAAGAAGAGATCACGACATGCGTTTTTCTGAGTTACCTTTGTTACTTCCCGAACCCGACATGTTGACCGAGGGTCTTTTGTTTGCAAAGGGGCGCCGAGGAGAACGTTGCGATGGAGTCACAACTTTTGCAACGTGGGAAAAACGCGCGACGTAACTCATTTATGTCACGCGTTCGTGACGTGCGACCTCTCATACGATGGCCTCCTCATTTTTTAACGCGAAAGCTCCTTCAAATAAAACTGCTCCAAAACCTACCAAAGATCCTGCACTCCAGCCATGGGTAGAGAAATAGTTTGGTCAATCCCATATTATTCATCCTAAGATACTCAAAACAAAACAAAAAACTAGCCGACCAAAGACAATCGACGATGTGTCTGCACAGGAACACACTATTGCTGTTCTCCGTAAGACCCTGACTTCAACAAATGTGTGCTCCGATTTTTGCCCAAGGCGTCTCATATCTCATGTATTCACTTAGCTCCCACACATGCTATTTTATGGCCCGCCGGGTACTGGTAAAACATCGACCATCCTTGCCTTGTCAAGGCAACTTTTTGGGTGGGATCTTTGTCCGTTTTATTTAAGCAGTATAGTGACATTCAGTAGTCCAGACAACTTTAGGAACCGTGTACTGGAACTTAATGCTTCTGATGAACGTGGAATCAGCATTGTACGCGAGAAAATCAAGAATTTTGCTCGTCAAACCCCACGAGCACAGGCAGTTGCATCTGATGGAAAAACCTATCCTTGTCCACCATACAAAATTATTATTCTAGATGAAGCCGACTCAATGACGCAAGACGCACAAGGCGCCCTTCGTCGGATAATGGAGACATATGCTAGGATAACGAGATTTTGTCTGGTCTGCAACTACGTCACAAGGTATAACTTGACGTCTTTTTCTCTCCATGTTTTAGCCTTAAAAACAATATAGAATTATCGAGCCTCTAGCGTCACGATGTTCAAAATTCCGTTTCACGCCGCTGGATTCTGAGTCGGCATCTCTGAGGTTATCGTACATTGCTTCAACCGAGAAGATCGATATTAACTCAAAAGTCATTGATGCTCTCATCACCACATCCTCTGGTGACCTCCGTCGTGCCATTACATATCTACAGTCGGCATCACGATTATCTTCTTCAACAAATCCACCTACTCCAATTCTACCATCAGATATCCAAGAGATAGCTGGAGTGGTACCAGACCCTGTCGTCAATGATTTTGCTAGAGTTCTCGGTATCGACATAGAGGATGAAATGGACATCGATCTTCCGCAACGTAAACAAGGCGGTTTTGAATCAATAAAGAGTAAAGTGAAGTTCTTGATGAGGGAAGGATATTCGGCGGCGCAAATATTGCTACAGGTATGTTTTCTATGCTTTGACCTGAACGATTCTCATTGTTTTTCTCTCAGCTGCATGACCTTGTCATCTTTCATCCGACTCTCACTGGTGGAAAGAAGTCTGCGTGTGCCCTGGTATTCGCGGAGGCTGATAAAGCGCTATGTGACGGTGCTGATGAAGAGTTATGGGTCTTGGAGGTTGGGCTGCGCGTTCACAAAGCTGTCACATCATGATTTGGCTGAAGCATCTTCCTGGCCTTAGTTGCCCAACCTTGTATTCTTGGCTCATAAGGCTTTCCATCACATAAGATGACGCAAAAATGAAGGTTGCCAATCAATATGCCGTGGTTTCTGCTTTACCTCACTGCGAGGCGTGATAGAAGATATGAATCCATCGATAAAACATACAGCGGCGCCATTTTGATATGCAAAACTGAACGGAGAAAGCAGTGAAAATGAATGAGACTAAAAAGATCTAAGCTACTCGAGTTAAACAGCCAGATCTATCGGATACCAGCGGTAGCTTTTTGGAGAGCACGTTTGATGCCCAGCTGAGCTTTCCTTAGCTCGTCTGCTGTTGAGTCCTCGATCTCGAGCTTCTCAAGTGCTCGTGCAAGTTCAGCCTCGACCTGGGACTTAGCTCCGCGCTTGAGCTTCATTCCGATTTCTGGTGATGTGATGGTGCTCTCAACCTGGTGGACGTACGCCTCGAGGTCAGTTTTAGCTTCGTGACGAACAGCGAACTCTTTGTCAGCGGCCTTGAATTGTTCTGCATCCTTGATCATCTGGTCGATCTCAGCGCTGGAGAGACGTCCAACAGAGTTGGTGATGCCTGATAAAGGATTCGTCAGCTCTTAACTTCATATCAACTAGAAAGAATGCTGACTGATGGAAGCTTTGCGGCCGGAAGCACGATCCTGAGCAGAGACTTTCAAAAGGCCATTCGCGTCCACTTCGAAGGTGGTAACTAGCTCGGCCTGTCCACGGGGCATTGGAGGAATACCAGTAAGCTCGAACTCTCCAAGAAGACGGTTGTCACGGCATTGAGTACGTTCACCCTCGTAGCTAACGAATTGTTGGCCATGTCAAAAAAATTCAAGGGACATAAATGACTATGGCTTACACGGGGAAAGTGACAGTGGTCTGGTTGTCCTCGACCGTTGTGAATGTTCGCGACTTGTTGGTAGGAATGGGTGTGTTACGGGGTACAACGATACCGAAGACATCACCTTGCATGGCAACACCGAGAGAAAGGGGAGCAACATCGAGAAGGAGGAGATCTTTGGTCTGCTCAGAGGTTTGTCCAGTGAGGACGGCAGCTTGGACGGCAGCGCCATAAGCAACGGCCTCATCAGGGTTAATAGATTTGTTCAACTGACGACCACCAAAGTATTCAGACACGAGGGCCTGAATCTTGGGGATACGGGTAGATCCACCAACAAGAACAATATCGTCAACCTTTTCACGTGCCATCTTAGCATCTTTTAGGACCTTCTCGACGGGCTCGAGCGTGGACTTGAACATGGCAGCATTGATCTCCTCGAAACGAGCACGAGTGATATTTGCTGAGAAATCTTCACCCTGATAGGGAGGATCAGCGCCTGGTTAAATATCAAAATAAGGAAAACGAACCTGGAAAAGAGAGTCAACTTCGACAGTGGTCTGAGTGACACTTGAAAGGGTTCGCTTAGCACGCTCACAAGCGCTCCTAAGACGTCTCAAGGCACGAGGATCTTCAGAGATATCCAACTTTGATTTTCTCTTGAACTCGTTCTTAAAATGTTCCAGAAGGGTATTGTCGAAATCTTCACCACCCAAGTGTGTGTCTCCAGCAGTTGCCTTTACAGCGAACACACCGCCACTGATGTTAAGAAGAGAAACATCGAAGGTTCCTCCTCCCAGGTCGAAGATCAAAACATTTTTCTCAGACTTAGATTGACGATCAAGACCATACGCAATAGCAGCAGCAGTAGGCTCGTTGATGATACGAAGGACATCGAGACCTGCGATGGAACCGGCATCTTTGGTGGCAAGACGTTGGGAGTCATTGAAGTAAGCAGGTACACTGGAAACAGGAACTGTTGTTAAAGAACGGTAGATGGGAATGTGAAGAAGCCTCACGTGACGACAGCTTTTTTGACGGTCTTTCCAAGCTTCGCCTCTGAGATTTCCTTCATTTTAGAAAGGACCATGGCCGAGATTTCTTGAGGGCTGAAGGTTTTGTCGTCGCCAAGGTATTGGACTTTGATCAACGGAGATCCATCCTTTTCAACCACCTCAAAGGGCCAGTGGGTCATGTCCTGCAAAGGAATTGATCGATGTGACTTCCATCACTATCCTAACACCTCGACTGACCTTCTTCACATCGGGGTCACTGGAGGAAAAAAAAAAGGGTTAAGTATCACAGAGGACAACAGAAACATTTCAAACGTACTCAAATCGGCGACCAATCAGACGTTTGGCATCAAAGACGGTGTTACGGGGGTTCATGGCGGCCTGATTCTTGGCGGCATCACCAATCAAGCGCTCCTCAGCAGAGAAAGCGACATATGAAGGCGTCGTACGGTTACCCTCTAGAGGAGGAGTTATATAAGTACATTTTCACTTCCTGAGGTGAAGTTGACGAACGGTCATTGGCAATGATTTCAACACGGTCATTTTGCCATACTCCAACGCAACTGTGAGGCAGTAAAAAAAAAGGCATGTCAGCGTACAATACTGGGCGCAGAGTATTCTTTAGATATATACGAGTAGGTAGTACCGAGATCAATGCCAATAGCACCGTCAAAGAGATCTTCGGCCATTTTTTTTTTGTGTTAGGAAGGAGAGATTTGGGAGGTGGTGGGTGGTGGGTGGGTTGGAAAAAAAAAATCGATGACTGAGGTAAGCAATTTAACCGGCACAGCCACTGCATAAATTCTTTCTCCTCCATCCATGTCCCAGCCAACAATTCGGTCATGGTTGGCTGCCGCTCGCTGTTCCTCAAAGAATATCAAAGGGACTACCATTTGTAGCAGGGTAATGGTTAGACACCAGTCGACGAACCAGGAAGAGACTCCGCGCCTACAAACACCCGAAGATTGGCAGAACTTTATGCAAACGAGAGCTGAACGCTCCCATTTGAGTGCGTTTTCTAATTCTACTTTTCAAGGAAACGTTTGGAACAAATCTTTTGGAAACAGTCGACATCTTTAGCCAGTATGGTTCAACACAAAATGCCGAGAATACTTTCAAACCGAGAGATACCTCACGCAAACCAATGGCCCACGCGACCATTTCAGCTCTTCTCGCAGCAGGAGCTCATTTTGGTCACGCATCCACACGCATGAATCCAAATTTCGTTCCCTATGCTTATGGAACACGAGCAGGAATCACTATCATCGATCTCGATCAGACACTCCCTCTGCTTCGCCGTGCTACGAATGTTGTCCGTGCCATTGCCCGAGCTGGTGGAATTGTAATCTTCATTGGCACTCGACCGGATATCAGGCCTGTCGTTCAAAGATCTGCCGAAAGACTAGGCAAACAAGGATTCCACGTCGGAGAACGGTGGCTCCCAGGCACTTTGACCAACCGACGCATGTATTTCGGTGGTTCGGTTGTGGATAACTTGAGAGTAGTGCCTGACTTGGCAATCCTCCTCAACCCTCTACAAAATATGCATGCCATCCACGAGTTTGCGATGGAACATGTACCGACAATAGCTCTCATTGACTCGAACGTTGACCCACGTATCGTCATGTATCCCATCCCTGCCAACGACGAAAATACACGAACAGCGGAATTGGTTGCCGGCGTCTTGAGCATTGCGGGTAGAGAAGGGATTGCTCTTCGTGAGCAGGATAAATTGGCAGAATTGGAAAAGAAAAGGAAAAGGGAACGGCAAAATCCCAAATACACATGGTCTACGTGATCTATGTATCTATATATGAGTATGGTCGATACAACTTTGCCCTTTCTCAGATTCGGGACGCCGATGCTTTCCTTTTAGCTTCATTTTGTTGGATTTGATGCCAGTGTTCTAAAGAATTCACGTCGAGTTCTGTCCTAGCACAACAAAACACAAAACGACTTACTCTCTGCTGCTTCCAATGCTCTCACATTCCCTCCTAGTTTATTCACGGTCTCCACATATTCATCTTCCTCGACGCTGTCGAATACAATACCTCCTCCAGCTTGCAGGTAGGCTACACCGTCTTTGAATGTCATTGTTCGAATAGCTATGCAGGTATCCATCTCATCGTCAGCAAAGTCAAATCGACCAACGGCACCAGCGTAAACACCGCGACGCTCCTTCTCCAATGATGATACGATTTCGATGGCTTTGATTTTCGGTGCACCTGACACGGTACCAGCGGGGAATATAGACCGGAAGGCATCAAATCTGAAAACAATCGTGAGACATTGGCAGAGCGCAGGATTATATTCAATACCTCGTCAATCCCTTTCTCAAAGTTCCAGACACTTGCGACGTCAGATGGATAACATGACTGAATTTTTCTACTTTCATGAGATGGTCCACTTTCACAGTTCTTGGTTGGCAAACCCTGTTAACGTCGTTCCGGGCCAAGTCAACAAGCATTATATGCTCTGCACGGTCCTTTTCTGAAGCAAGGAGCAAGGCTCCAAGTTGTGCATCCTCTAATAGCAGATTAAAGATTATAATATCACGTTTGAAGAAACACTGTACCTTCTGGCGATTTTCCTCGTTTGACAGTGCCGGCGATGGCGTGATTGTAAACCACATTCTTCTCAACCTTACACAAAGTTTCTGGGCTTGCGCCGACAAGTTGAATGTCTCCGCAGTCCAAGTAAAACATGTACGGAGACGGATTTATCTGTCGAAGGTGCCGATAAGCATTAAAGGGGTGTAATTGCGTCGGCCTCGCTATACGCTGGGATGGTACCGCCTGGATAATGTCTCCAGCAACGATGTGCTTTTTCAGCGTCGTTACGAAAGCCTCGTATCCGGCCTTTCCAACATTAGACACACCTTCCGCTCCGAGAATAATTGGTGGTTGGAACGGTTCTGGTGTGACACTTGAGAGGAGTGTTTTGGCCAGTCTGCGAGCCTTCGACACAGCAGTTTTATATGTGAAAGCAAGATTTTCTGCTCCAAAGTTCTTTGGAATGAAAACGTGAGATACGACTTTCAAAGTTTGATAAATATGGTCATAGATGAGCAGGGTATCTACGAGCATGAAGACCGCCTCCGGGATTCCAAGGCCATCCTTAAGTTCGCACTTGGTCTTGGGTTCAAAATGTTGGATGCAATCATATGCAATATAACCGATGGCACCTCCAGTAAAGGTCGGGACCTCGGGAATTTTGATATACTGGTGAAGGGCTAGCTCCTTCTGCAGTGCTACCATAGGGTCGCCCGTAAATTCTTCCTTAGGACCTGTCTTGATCACCTTAAATGGATCTACGACCAAAGGTCACTACCTGAATCTGTGGACAGTTGAGCAAACCTGGAAGAATAACACACCAGCACCAATGAAACTGTATCTTGCTACATTTTCCCCTGCAATGACTGACTCCAAAAGGAAGCTATATTTAGAGTCCTTTGAGATTCGAAGGTAGGCCATGCATGGTGTGATAAGATCAGCTGGGAGTTCCACGAATACTGGGATGCAATTTCCTTTTTTCTCTTGAACGATCAGCTTCTCGACTGTCGCTAGAGATGGTAGCGCCGTTAATGTCTTTAAACAAGGCAGATAAGCAATCGTATTAGACGATGACTAAGAATCCAACGCACTTGAGGATCCATGAATGGAAGATAGCAAGGTTTAAAACTAGGGTGGTTCAAAATTGAACAGCTTGAATAAAAGGCGAGAGTGGGGCTGGCACCGAGCGATTTTTTTCACCCTACAAAGCGAATACCTGGCTGTTGTGTAAAGATATAAGTATAACGTTTCAAATTGTTACCCTACTTACAGCCCCACATTTCAGTCAAACCAGGCTAGCAATTTGACAGCGTGATGTCACGCTCCTCCGTGACCCGACCTAGAAGTCAGGGTTCGTCAGTAAAGGTGTAATTAATTGCATGGAAGTGGGTCATGGAGTTTGGGTGGGAGCGTACGATGGATGCAAGAATGTGTCTTATCTTACTGAGGTCCGTGAAACTGCCAAGCCTGAGCATAATTTCGAGACTATATCTCACTCCGAGTCGTTTTGGATCCAAATGATTTGAAATTTTCTAATCATGCTAATAAGATACATATAAATCAGGCGCCATAATTTATGATTTCTACCTGATATTTTACCATGGCCAAGGTCTATTACCCTGAGATGTCACGGAGAAAGTATGTAACACCAGGTAGGTGATTTGTTTATCTTACCGTTATTCCGATCGTCGATGTATCGATCTTCACCAATATGATTACACCTCGATTCAGCTGCAGCCAGACCAGCGACGCTGTCCTCGTGTCAATGTACTGTCCTTCTATTCGTGTAAGTCAATATTTGCGGCTCGCTGAACGCTTCTTTCCTCACCACGAAGCAAAGTAGGCTGCAGATGTTGAAATAAATGTTGACGAAACAATGTTCACAGTTCATGTTAATCCATACTTCTTACGTTTGAACTTCTCAAAACCTTTAGTGGAAGATGACAATTCTTCCGCTAACTACGACCCAACCTCTGGCTATCTCACTGTTACTTTGACAAAAGAGACTAAAGGAGAAGTGTTCGAAGACCTCGATCTACTAGCCAAGCTCCTAGCACCTCGACCTCGTGTTCATGAACCTTCTCCATCGATCGAAGTGTTACATTCTGAAAGCGATGATCTCGTATCAAAGACCCAGTCACTCTCTCTTAACCACAGTGAAATACTGGAAGGTATACATATCACTCTCTTATTCAATATTAGGACATAACCAAATCACAATTTGAAATTTTAGCTTCTGGATACGACTGGCAGCTACCACAAGGACTTCCAGAACCACTGTCTACTTCTCCGCAAGTACACTATGGCTTCCTGGATCTGCACTCAGGCTATCTCAAGCATGCGACCCATACGGAAAACGAAATCAATGAATTGGGTGACGATGCTGAAAGCTGCAGCCGGGCAGACCGGACCCGCAGGAGGTTGAAGCATGAAGATGAAAAATGGGATGAAGAACACTACATGTGAGCAAGAACATTGGCAACCCCGGATAAATGCTAACATATGACTAGGGCAGATTTTATGGACGACGAGTATATTCAAGACTTGTTGGAATGGACTCATCCCCATATATTGAATCAGACCGCACTCCAATATACAGAAAAAGAAAGCATGGAAATGCTTCGTTTGCCCAGAAAAGAATGTTCGTCATTCTGCCTGCACTACAAGTCCTATCATGCTTGGTTCTAGAAATTTTCTTTCACAGATCTTGCGACAGAAATCCAAACTCACGACCTTTACCTCACGTTAATAACGTTGCTTTTTGCTTATCTTTACGACTCGCGGACATCACAGCACGATCCCACACCAGAGAGTGCATGGACTATCTGCAACTTAATCACGGCCTTTTCTGCCCTGGACCCGCCACATTCTTCACATTATGCAGGCGGACACCACACATTCTCATTAGATGAGCTGAAGGAGACATTGCTGCCGTCATATCGACGGCTACTGGCCTTCCCCTTATATCGTTCGTTTACTCTTGCTGAAAAATGCCGAGAAGACCTCGCGAATGTTCTGAATCAAGGGAAACGGTTGATCTTGCGATGTCTTTTAGAAATGAAAGATATTCTAGACCATCACGATGTTTACTATATCTACAGCAAAATCTGGCTCGATGATTTTTGTGTTTGGATTCAGTCTGATGCGAAGTGAGTTTTTTAGTGAATTCCTAACTTCCCTGAATGGATGAATGGAACTTTCTTTAACACTAGTGATGAAACTCTGGGTGTGTTGGGGAAGCAATTAATGGACGTTAAGGTGGACAAGGCTATGATCACATGGGGTCTTGAAGAACTCGAGGCTGCGGCTCAAGAAGCTGTGGCAAGGGAAAGGGATAGTGATGACGAGTCAACCGACTCCGAGTCTGAAAGCTCGGAAGAGTATGAAGATCACAGATCTTGACCCACCCATTATCCATGTATCATCTTGGGCGTATCGAATATCTATCTGGCAATTCTAGTTCAAATGGGGCGCGATGGATAGCCCATATATAGTTACACGCTGCAGTTGAGAGCTGATCAAAATCCAGAATTCAAAATCAAACAGACCACCAGGTCATCGTAAGCTGGTAAGTCTTACTTCCAATGTGTAGGTTTCATGAACTCTTGAAGATACACTGAGTAAAGGTTGCGTCTCGTGACTTTTTTTTTGAAAGTTTTGTTTTGTTACATAGATGAATGTAAAGTAGCCTAGCACTGTGTCTCTCAACAATGTGGGTTATCAATATATCACCATTTCAAATCCGTTCTATTGGATTCAATATCTGAAGTCACATTCATCGGACGGTACGGGCCAAGTTCAAATTTCAAGCTGCATTTACCAAAATGGAGAGAAGAAGAAAGTAAGAAAGTTATGTGCTCGTTGCATACATGTAAGCGAGTTAACGTTAGGTTAAGCCTAATCATGGAATAAAAAATTCCACCAGTTTCCCATGACGATGCAAAAAGTTTAACTAGGCTGGTTATGGCCTGTTAAATTACTTAGTTTATTCAAATGTTTGGAGGTTAGTTAGACCAAGATAGTTCGGCTGGAACTCCGAGGATAGATCGACATCATGGCCTCCTAGAAAACTACTCCTTTCAAAGTTTAAAATTTTAATGCAAAATGGAAGATTCTACTTTCATTTTTCGCCAAATATTCCAGTCACAGTCACCTCTTAAGTTTCTATGTCATTTTTGATCGCAAGTTTCCATCCAATTATCATGTGACTATCTCGGACCCTTCCCGCCAATGCCTATTATACTAAATAGCGAGACGACGGCCACCCGGGATGCTGGCTAGCGCCTTTTCCTTGAGTTTGTCCAAAGTTCAGGCCTTGAATCAGGCTCAGCCGCTGGGAAGGTATACTTTTGGGGAACAGACGGTTTTCAAATGAACGACTTCTCATGTTGAGAGCTTCTACATATATAGCAACCTTGGAATGTGGCGGCTGCCAAGTTCAACGCACCTCGCCAGCGTCAGTACCAGGATCTACTACTGCTTCTCTGGCAAATTACTTCTTGTACTTGTGACCACGTATACTACTTCACTAGAACCTCATAAAACGGATATGAGAAACACCCTCTATACTTGACAAGAGCCTTTTAACGACTTTAACGGCCAACTTCCTTACATGAGACTTTTTCGCTTGTCCACATGGTGCTCAAATTGTACCCGTTCACAAAATATCTCAAGTGGCCAATGCCCATTGGCAGCTGACCCCAGGTTAAACATAGTAAAGAAAGATAAAGCTGACAACGTTACCATCAAAAAAGATGAGTCTTCGCATTGTTTCCTGTTTCTTGCGTGCGACCTTTTAAAGGAAGGCTTGTCCATTGTTGTTTTAAAAAAAAATAAGGTTTTCTACTTACATATATATCTCTTCTTTTTTGGCCACATGTTGCATATGCTGGTATGGACGAACTTCCAAGTCCGATCCGATGATCGTTTTGCCAAGTCGGATAACATATATGTCTTTGATTCGAAATTTGATCATACCGTGAACTCAATATATATAAAGGGAAAGAAGTAAAATGAAATTATTTAACATGGTCATTTACATTGATCAACAGCGCCAAACCCGAGTGATTCTGAGAAAAAAAAAAAAAAAAACCAGAAAAGACCCATAGTATGTGAATCCGTATTTCTTAATTTGTTTATCATCTGCCATGTCGACAAACTTAAATGATCGAGATCCGGATAAGGAACCCTCTTTCGGAACCCTTCGCCTTACCTATGAAATAATTTCTGAAGCTACTACCAGTTTTCTGGCCAGTCTCAGAGCTCGTGGTAAGTAAATGGAAAAGGTGTATGGCTTTAAATCGGACAAGCTTGAGATGTATTTACCGGTCTGTCTATAATATCGAAACGTAATAACGTAAGGAGTAACATATGCAGAATCGCCAAAAAAAGAAAGATCCCGGTTCCAGTCACAGAAGAGAAGGGATGCTCGGGCTTTACGGTAATCACGGATGAGAAACAAATCCAAGATCGTCAAGCGTATGTATAGAGTAATGTCCAAGATGTTTAGCCGCGCTGTCTTCACAATGCCATTGAGGATGATCAATCTTGAATGGTCGAAAGAGAACTGTTGAACCTTGAAACCATCATTTATGATGACAAGGCGGGGTCTTGGCAATTGCATGTTCTCCTTCGGGTATAACATCGAAACCACTCTGTCCCAAATCAACCGGAAGTGCGGCTGTTTCGTCCAACGTGCCCGTCAAAAGTCCTTCTCTTTCTTCCTCATCTTCCAAGCGCACAGCAGGAGTATCAATATGAGGCCCTGCCAAACAAGATGGAGGTGTGACAAGATTGTTGAACAAGAACTATAAAAAGAAAAATATTCGCGCGTCAATTGTCAACACATGCGTAGAACATAAAATGTGATTTACCGTGCCATAACTAGCCAATGAACAAGGACGTATCAGTTCCCAGAGGCGATACAAGGGAGTAGAGTGCTTACACAAGTAATGAGAACCCGAGAACCTGGAGGAGGGATATAGGGAACAGTAATTTTTCCCAACCGAGACCAAGACTAATAATCCAGATGGAAAGAGTTCTACAGGTGTCAGTGAGAGAGCGTGCGGTTGCACTGACATGACGAGTAACGCTCAATCCAAAAAAGTTGAACAAAGATATGCTGACACTGATGGCAAATCCAGAATATAGAACGGATGGAGTATAGATCGTTTGATACCAACCCCGGGGAAGGTCAAAGAAGGGTGACAAGGCAGAGATGGACGGGATAGCGAGGATTGGGACAAACATGAGGATCGAAATGGTTCCAAAAAGACCTTCATAGCCAACGGCAACAAGAGGGGATACGGAATATCGGCCTGCATAAATATGTTGAGCCAAAGAGAATGCAAGACAGTTGAACGGGATGTGTGTCGCGTACCCATGATCTTTTCTGTACGAGTGTCAACGTGCGAGCTTCATCATGGGAACGCGGAAACCGACCTTCGACAACGAATTGAGTAGCGGTGCTATAAGTATATATCAATATGGTGCATCATCGGAAGAAGATAGCGAGCATGTGTCACAAGAAGCGACGTAGACTTACAATACTTGCGCAAACAGAATAAAGAAAACACCTTGCGGGAAGCATCACATTCTGAAGTTTTGATATCAGATATCGGCGAAAAAAACTTACCGACAAGGACCCTGCTCAACTCGTCCTCATTGGTCGGCGATCTATCGCCTAGCGCCCGAGCTAACAGAGGCGTCACGACTTTGACGACGTCTTTGATTAACGAGCCGCTGTAACCAACCAAGGCCACACCCGACATGACAACGATGAGTGAGATCCACCTTAACACAAACATGAGTCTACTTTGAACCATTAATTGGAATGGGTTAAATACTGATAAAGCCAAAGGCGGCGGTGCAAGAATACGACACTGAAAATGCCCACGAATAAGACAAGGGCGCCACGGGTCATTTGATAAATTGAAACGGGTGTGTAGAGGAGGCCGACATTCATCAACTAGAAGTTGAGGTTAGCTCGAATAAGGGTTTCAAGGGGGGGGGAGGGAGACTAACGGTAGTGCCCGTTAGATCGCAAGCCGCCGGGATCCATAGGAGTAGTACTTTCCAGCCACGTAAAGGTTGCGGCGAATCAAATTTATTGTGAAGTTCCGGTTCGGAATCTGTTTGACGGTGTACGGATGATTGTCGTCGAGTTCTCAGCCACGTGTATAGGACAGGAAGGAAACCTGAGAAAACATATGGGATAAAGAGATGTTTACTACTGAATGAAGGAAATGTGACCATACAAAGCATTTCTCCGACTAATTCGGTTGTTGGAATGATATCAGTCTACGAAGGTAATAGCTAGACACGTACGGAACATTTGAAGCGATTGCCAGACCGGTTGTTCGTACAAAACATGATTGTTGGGATTGGGATCATTGCAATTCTCTACACATTGCATATCCTAAACAAGGGTTGGTTGTACTAGCCAAGATTGGGTTGATAGGAGCTTGCCTGCCATTTGGACCATAGAGAGTTACTTGAACCCTGATAAGAGAGTTAAGGATAGAGTATAAGGGGATAAAGATTTTTTAGTACCGTTAGAATCATGCCCCCCAGGAGGAAAGGGATGAAAAGGTTAGAAGGCATTGAGATGGTAGGAAGCACAGAAGGTGTGGGCGACACCTGTGACCGTGACCGGAGATAAATAATATTAATAAAAATTCCCAGGCGGAAGCGAGATCTGGGTCCGATGGCAGATCTGAGTGGAAACGACTGAGCTGTGCTTCTAATCCCAAATGCTTTTTATGCAGATGCCCTTGACTCTTTCCGCCTCTCCTTCCCCTCCCACTCAAAACAAATGGTCCATCTCACCTTGTCTTCGACAAAAGGTGATTGCTCCCTCATCATCATCAGCTTTTTGCTCACATTATCCAAGGCAATCAAGGCCTACGTTGGTTTCCATACACGGGCTACCTCGGTTTAACCCCAATTCGCGTCGAAGGAGGTCAGCATACTTCTCCTTGCCTTATATCCATTATCTATTCAACCATTCCACGTAGTTGTGCGGACAAAACTAGATCCAGACCTCAAACTTTTGCCCGCAAAGTCAATCACCGTCTCAGTCAGGTGCTATGAGACGCGAGTAGGTCGTGTCAACAACATTCAGTCCAATGTCCTCGTCGACTATACAAAAATTCTGTGGTCAAAACAAGACGGTATCGAGTTTGAACAGATTGGCAGCATGGACTTTCCTTTTCGAATATCAATACCTGCTAAAGTGGCTGGCTTTAGCACAGCTGCCTTTGTTGATTATCGGTGTATGTGGAGGGTCGAGGCTGGTACGTGTTCTTCTTGCTACATTTTGATTGTCGCTCACTCAGCCTTTCCAATAGTCCTCCACCATGCACCCATAAGCGGCATGGGTGTCCGTCAGATTCGACATTTCGAACTCCCTCTTATACGATATGATGTCCCTATATACTCACAATTAACACCACCTAGTCCACCTATGCTTAATCAAGTTACCAATAAACCTCGCGCTCCACGGATACGATATTCCATTAATTCTCCTCAAGTCCCCATTGGCCCACTCGACCTTGTCTCCATTTCTATCCATCTGTTACCCATTGATCACGGTATTTCAATACGTAGCGCCAGTGTCATCGTTGAACGTCGCATACAATTGCATGACCCAGCCCCGAACGCCTCTGGTTTCATATCCGTCCCTCAACCCCCCATAACCCCTCTATCAACCCCCCCGTCATCATTTTCTCCCAAGCAATCACCCCCATGTTTTCCTAAATCTTCATATTCCCCCACTGCAATGTTCCAAGAAGACCCACTGCCCGCCGCAGTGTCTTCTACGACTTCTCTATCCTCTTCTATTCCCACCATCACTCCCGGCACCGTCTCTGCCAATTTTCTAACGATAACCTCGGAGTCTACTCCCCTCCTACACCCCAATTCTCTCGGTTCTACCAAGTTGGTCGTTAACCCTATAACCGGGACGGAGTCTTCCGGCACGCTTTGCCGTGATGAGAATGGCATGTGGAGTCGAACATTGACATTACAATGGCCAGTTGTCAAATCTCATAGTTTGTGGGCCATCGGAGAAACCATTTCCTCAGACCTTGTTTCGGTTAAATACTTCGTTCGAACTAAGGTGTGTGTTTTTTTTTTTTACAAAAAAAGAGTTGTTCAATTCTCCGCCTGACCTATCAAATCTTAGATCATTGTTTCTTTCCCGTCTGGTACAGACTCAATCGACCTCGCGGAACAAGAACTCCTGGTCGTATCCACCAATGAAGCTGAGCGGCAACTGGCTCTCGCAAAATACAACGAGCGATACGAATCCATTTCTGTCCAAAATACCACACGTTCAAAATCCAAATCCCCTCGACGCTCGCGTCTTCATCCAGAAGAACCTTTACCACCCACACCGGTCATTCGCGACAGTACCAATTCTTCCTCTACACCTTATGGTAAAAGCAAAACCCGCAGTCGACGCCCACATACAAGTGCGGGACCGCGTGATAAACCTGTGAATTTTGCCGGAGGTGCATATCGGCGCCCACGTGGAGACGGCAGCGGATCATCAACAAATATATCTGGTGAAGATATAGCTTCAGGCAGTAATGATCAAGGAGTAAAGCGACGGTCCGAACTCGTCATCCCACATACGACATTGCGGCCCGAGAGCAGAGATTCGGCTACTAAAACGCCGCGGATTGATGGATGGAAACCGAATTTTTGGCCGACAACGCTTGCTCCGAGGGGTATGAAAGGTGCAACTAGTGGAAGTAGCGCGTGCACGACGGCTAGTTCGTCGAGTACTTCGGGTAGTAGTCCGGAGGAAGATTTGGGGCGAATAAGTTCTATGCAAGAGTGGCAGGAAGAGTTGGCGGTAAAGAGTCGGAAGCCAAGTGATTTTCTTGGTTTTTTCAAGAGGAAGAGGTCTGAAGGGTCTTCCAGAGTCGCTGTGCCATGATGCATGATATCTCATAGACATTATCCATTGCAATAATTTATTTCGCCATCATGCAATATATACTTAGCTTACTTAAAAGTTAAAATACTAATAATTGATTATGTGTGACTGTGACAGATATACTTGTCTTTCGAGTTGCGATGTCGAGCTTTCCATGGGTCAGGTTTACTGGTTTCTCATTAGTTCGTGGGTCTTTTAATTCGAGGTCACCAACATGCTCATATCTGATAAAATGTCTTCTCGCCTGCCTTGCTTCTCACCTTGCGGTCGCTTCAAATGCAACTTTACATGCTTCTATCTACACCATTTTTCATTCTGGAACTCGCTGCCTTTGGAACTAATCCTTGCACTTCGATACTTCTTCCCAATGCTTCGCCAATACGCCGATGGGCCACTGGCTGCATGCACATGTGATATACTGATATGTCTATGATCGTTGATCATCTTTGGGTTGTACTCGCATTGTGCTTGGGGTCTATTAATCTAGTGATGGGTATAGGCTATACGATTATGAAAGGTTCGTCTTTTTCGGACCTCTCCTCATTTTCACGTGTTGAACTAAAAGCCTCATCTCTAGCCACAACGCCAACAGAAGAACAACTATACAATGTGAGTTCGCCCTATGCAAATCTTGTTCGGGTCTTCCTTTCGATGGAGTATATGGCTGCACTAGTCGCAGGGATGACGGCGATATAGAAGTGTGCTCACCCTCCGTTTGCTCGGCATGCTGTCTTTGAATTGCCACTTTTCTTTTGGCAACCATACTGCTTCTTCTCGTGCTCTTACCCCACCCTTTACGCCTTCTCTCTTCTCCCTTGTCCCGCTTCCTTCAGAGAGTTATCATGCAGTTGCGCCCAGCTCTAGAAGCCGAACCCTTTTACAGTCTATTTATATTCAAATCATACAGAAAACCTTCATCATCGGACTAAGCTAATGAACCTAATAGGAAATGGCACCCGATTTGAGGCGTAAAGTTGATGCAACCCGAGTAGGCCGGTTATCTCGAGAAGCAGAGATAAAGAAACAGATCGATGCCCAGGTCAGTTTTAGTTTTCTTCCTTAGTTTGTGTATCCCTCCCCGCTTCTTTTTTGGGCACCATGAAAGTTGATAGAAACAATCAAACCCATTCATGGTTAAAGTATTCCTTCAACTCCATCATTTGTTTTTCTATCGCTACTTTTCTTCTTTTTGACATTTTGAGATATATTTCCTTTGTGTCACTCTACCGCGAGGTATGGTTTGATTCTCCGCTAATCACGTCGTTGTTTTAGCAGATGATGCCTAAATCGGATGGAGAGTCGACGAAACCTATCTGGGCCAATCCACCATCAAAATAAGCTTCTACTAGAGGTTGCGCATCGATGCATCCATTCTTAAAAATTGCTGTGCTGTTCTTCATCCCCTCTTGTCAGATCTCCTATAGTATCTCCATCCCTTCTTTTTGCTTTTTTCTCCAATCATCTCGGGTTTCATCGCCTTATCGTTTCGCTCTGTTTTACCTTAGCTTCATTATCAGAAAAATCACATATCTAACCTATGTATAATAACATCGGTATCTTTCTTCGTTACGAAGGTTAGTCACATTTGCGGCAAGGACCCCTCCATTACATCACAAGGTTATGACAAAGATGGCGCTATACTTAAAAGTAAGTTTCTTGACCTTTGATGGCGTTAGGCCTAGTACACTATGCCCTGCTAGGCTAGCGCAGCTGCAGGGAGACTAGTCGCCTTGAATAAATCCGGCCAAGTTAGCCCCCTACGTCTTTCTTCAGAACAAGAGGTAGCCTAGAGCGCAAGCTGACAGGTGATAATGTTTATCTGCCTTCTTTGACATCTGCGTCTGTCGTCGTCCGCAGTTCGCCTACCGGCAGCAATCGAAGTTCTTTTTCTGATATATTATATATGTTTTGACAATTGCATGCGACTCGGAGAACATATTGCATATGCCATATTAGTATATTTATGCAAGCCAGCAACTGTGCAGTGCGCCGCGTTGTAGATTCCGAGTGGGGACGAGGAAGCTCCCGTATTCTCGCCAGAAGAAACTATTGGCGGGGGCGGACTTTCTTCGTAAAAATATACTTGTTGGAGTGGATCACCTAGCCAAGTCACCGCTACTTTTGTACAATAGAAACTCGGCATGTAATTTTAGCCCTTTTCTTGTGTTGCTTTAGCCAAAATGCTCCATTTATGAATAAGAAACAGATGAAGCTGAAGCAATAGTCATGAAACTCAAAAATTGACTGAGTTATTGGGTGACTTTCCATGAGGCTAACTTGATTTCCTTCAAGTCCAAACCTATAATATATTTTAAAAGTGTACCTAGCAATGAATATTTAGCTTTTTTCTAAGCCACCACAACCTGAAAACAATTATAAACTTGAATCCAGATTGGGATAAGGCGACCTGCCTAGTGGCAGCACCATGGGATGAAGAAATGACTGCTTTCTTTTTCATGCAGGAGACTGAGGAGTGTGAGGCTAATGCCGCTGACGAAGTTTGATGCTCACCTAACCGCAGCAGACTACTCAATCTCAAAAAATGACTGAAATGAACACTGTTTTTAGGCTCTATTTGACCATCCGAGTTCGAATCCGTCGTTAGTTTTTTTGACAGGCTGGACTCTTAAGGGAATGTGTACAGATGAGCTGGCCGCATGGAACAGCGTGGACGATGGAGGGGGCTAGCTAGGTCGCGGCTGTCGATGTAGGAGGAACAAAAAAACATCAAAAGGACCGTAAACCAACGGGATGAGACCCTGCGAGCCTTATTTGGGCATTGGGGGTACCCTCCCTCCAAATTTAAGGTTTAGAAACCTGACAGTTCCGATCTGTATCCATCCGGCACTTCGGCAAAGGACCCTACCTGTCACCAATTTAGAGTTGAAAAAATCAAGTTAGCCTTGTGGACATCCAATGATTATTCTCCACCGTGATTGGCGGATTGCCATATTAGGGAATATAGTTATATCTTTATATATTAATAATATAATATTACTAAGCATCCTGATTTTTTTATCAGTGTAACGTCGACGCCACCCATATAATTTATAAACTAAGCGTTGTAGTCTTGTAGATAAAGTGAGAAATATATCAAAAATCAGTAATTATCAGACCCTATTCCGATTCGGAAACCTGGTATCAGGTTAGGATTATCAGATCAGGTTTTGGTTAGGTTAAGTTTAATTGTCATCATAGTTGCATCATAGGTTTGGTTAGTCATAATAAGTCACCTTAAGTCACATACAGAGAGATAAGAGATCTGGCCAACTTATCTTTTCAAGTGTGGATTAAATATAGAGCAAGGTGAGTGTGTAAAATATGAGAAACCGAGGTCAGATTACGGCGTGAACATAAAGAAAGAGAGCTTAGTGGGTGACAGTAGGACTTTTAACACAGTGCTTGGTTAGGTTAGAGACCGGTTAGAACTTTGGCGGGGAAATCGTAATCTAACCCAACCTAACCGGAGGTTTCCGAATAGGACTCAAAAATTCTAAGTAATAAGTAGTTGTCCCTGTGGAAAAAAGAATTCGCCACCCGACATTGGTGGTTGAACAAAACTAGCGGTAAGCCGTCAGTATCTTTTTTCGTGATATGTACAAACTCGACCGAATACACGTGGGGCTGAAACCCTGAAAAATATCTCAAAAGGAGCTCGAGATGCGTTGTGAAGAGACAAGCTTACGATCGCAAGTATGCGAGGAGTTGGAGGTTATGTCAACAAGTGTCCATTATGTCACTGTTATTCGAAACATATATACATGAACAGGACAGAGGAAGAGAAAGAGAGAGAGAGGAAAATAGTTGTAAAATAAAAATGAAACATATGTCATTCAATGAGCTGGTGAGAAGGTGGTTGGAAACTACGGAGTGAGGAGTGAGGAGCGAAGGGATGCTGTAATAACTTGGATACTCGAACAAAACACACAATCTATTTACATAGTTAGGCTACACACAAAAAAGAAGAATGATCATGGTATTGATTTGTCTGATAGAATGGAGTGAGATGAGTGGCATGAGACCAGACGTTAAGGGGATAGATGAGTTACAGACATAGATATGTAGATGGCGAATATATGGTGTGGGATGAGGTGAGTCGTACGGAAGGGGGGGGGGAAGTGGTGTGTGTAAGAAGAAGAGTTAGATCCAAGATCTCTACCTATGGTAACACTTGAATTAGCCTTCCATTTCGAAGCGTACATTTGAGGTAATCCATGATTATCGACTAATCGAACCTACCCCACCCAGCAAGGAAACAAAAAAGATACCTACCCCAAACCCCCGAGGCGTCTCAGCTTTGAGATTGGTTATCGGTGTTAATAGGGTGGTGACCTTTAGATGAATTATCATTGGTTTCAAAATCCAGCGGTGGCAGATGGGGTAGCGACAATGGAAGATGTCCGTGTGATAACGCCCCAGAATCCAATTCATCTGTGGCAGATGTAGGCGTGTTTGACGTGATTTGGGAAGTAGGTGCTTGCTGGTTCAAGGGGTTGTTAACGTTGGATGACTTTGAAAAGGGCGCAGGCGCTGCAGTATTGTTGTCCTGGTCTGAAGCACTTGCTCTGTCGTTATTCAGCATGATTATTGGCATGGGATTATCAAGCGATGCTCTTCGAGCTGTCGATGACTGCGATGATGCAGGATTCCTGTTACCAGGTTCAGGTGTTATTGACCGAGAGAACCATCTCCCACCGCCGTTGCTGGGCGGTGTCGCTGCCAAAAACGCCGCAGACAAAGAACTAGATGCAGCTGGACCGGCAGATCGATTACGCCATGTAGCAGAATTGTCTTCACTAAGAGGAACATTTGTCACAGGGTTTGAGGGAGGAGGCGGTGGCGTTCGAGTTCTCGAGAATGACCATGATTTCTTGCTTGGTGTGAGTGAATCTTGGGAACCCACTTTAGCGTGAGTGGGAAATAATGGGCTTGCCGAACATGACATTGAAGATGCCGAGGAAAGGTTCGAGGAGCTCGAGGTGTCGAGAAGAAACTGCCTACCTTCCAAAGTCGATGGGCCTGGACCCGGGCTACTTGATCCATCGCCACTGCCCTGCATCATACCTGCACCTGCTGCAGCTGTAGCGGCGGCAGCTTCTAGCTTCCTCTTCTCTTCTGCCTCCTTTCGTTGATGTTCTTCATGATCCAACAAAGATAGGCGCATAGCCTCCATGAGCATCAGCTTTATGAATTGATTAGCTCAATGTCAGACTCTCTGCAATGTAAAAAACTAACTTCTTCGAGATCTTGACCAGCCATCCCAACATATTGCTCAAAAGCTCCGTTTGGCTGATTTTGACGTCTACGATTCCTTCGAGTTCCTCCATCAGTAGCAGCAGCGGCAGCTTCCTCTGCTGAAAGGACTTGGACTCGGCCACTTGTCACACCGACCGGGATAAGACGGTCCCCGACTTGTCGCATAATAATCCGTCTATTTGCTCGTCTCGCAACCGCTGCACGAACAGCTTCGAGTTTAGATTCCCAATCAGGTCGAATTTGATCTTTGATGGAAAGAAGTTTTGTCAGATGGATACTCCTCCCTCAAAATGACATCATACCTGTAGTTGTGACCTCGGGATTGTCAGCACCAAAGCTCTTCTGTCGTCGTTTATGTGTGGGCGGAGGTGATGGATCTGTCGATGGTGATCCTCGATGAGGATCTGACCAGGGAGCATTCTGAGAAGTGATAAGATTCATGTGAACGTCGATTTTAGTTACAGCCACCTCACCGAGCCTTCACTGCCTAGGCCAGCCCGCCAGGGAGGTGGGGTGTATACAATACCAAAATTGTCTTGGACACAATAGGGACATGCAGCGGGTTCAGAGACCAAGTGGGTCGCAGTAGGTTCGTTGCGCTTAATTTGAACAAAACATTCAGTACAAATAGCCTGGTCACAACATCTAGAACGGTTGATATTCGGCGGATAGTACTTTCATCAGCAATCATATCAGCTTCATAATAGACGAAATGTTATGAAGCGGACGGACTAGGAAACAGATAGGACACTCGGCTGCACCCCTATAGATCTGTGCTTCTGGCTTTGCAGGTTCTTTCGAAGCACCTGGTCGTTTAGATTTATTTGAGCTGGATTGTGTTGCGTTTGTGTCCCGTGTGACTGATTCAGAATTGTCAGGATCTGAAAGCTCCTTCCTGGTCGCTAAGATCTGTTCATCATCCCAAGAGTCGTCGTAATCATCTAACGGCCGATAGAAAGGGGCCAGCTTGCGCGAGACAATAAGATGGGATACGATGGATTGATCCCAGTCCTGAGGACCTGTGTAGACGCCTTGGGGAAAGAGAGAGCCATAATCCACGGATTCGTCGTGATGGCCCCGCCCCGACGAGGAAGACGAATTACCCATGTCGGCAGTGAAAAACTAAAAGAGGATGTCCGTCAAAGATATGGTTCAGCGTAAGGAACAACCCGCAAAGGACTTGTAAATATTGTTGAGCAACTGGTCCACCCAGCGCACGCGAAGGGATAATCTCTGTTGCTTATTGTTTGGCATGTGGCGTTTACCACAGTACTACAGCGCTATTCCTTTGTTTGTCATTCACATCTCTCTACCCTATGTAGTTGTACTCGAATGTTGAGATAATATTACCACGTTAACGTGTTAACCGGACCACCTGTTCTCTTGTGAACGGTTGTTCAAATGTTCAACTATGGATATCAATGGATGCCGGAAGAAAGGCCTGCGTTTTTTTATAATCGCCACGTCAACTTTCGCACGCGTGAGTCCCGATATTAAATAAGTAGCCAAAAGCTCTCAACCTCTGTTTCCACCTAACCACATTCCTCTTCAAGGTGGAATACTCTTTTTTTAATTATGGAGTTTCCCTGGACGAATTCGCCTCGGGATATTCTCGCCCATTATGGTGTAGACCCACAACGAGGACTCTCAGCAGTGCAAGCGGCAGAGCATACCCAGCTATATGGAAAGAATGGTGCGAAGACTTCTTCAATGCCCCTTGTTCAATGTCCTCCCAAACTAATTACTCATGTACCTTTTACAGAACTACCAGAGGATCCTGCAACGCCCCTCTGGGAATTAATTTTGGAGCAATTCAAGGACCAGCTCGTTCTTATTCTACTCGCATCGGCCGTGGTTTCATTCGTATTGGCTCTCTTAGAAGATTCCTCGGATTCTGGTTTCGTTGGTGCATTTGTAGAACCCCTTGTCATTCTCCTTATCCTCGTGGCGAATGCAGCAGTCGGGGTAATTCAAGAATCAAGTGCTGAAAAGGCAATTGATGTCCGTAATCAATCCTCGTATCCCGAAATAGTAACGACTCTGACCCTTCGTTTATTCACTAGGCGCTGAGAGAATATTCTCCAGACGAAGCGAAAGTTCTGAGGTCGAGCCAAATTACGCGTATACACGCGTCAGAACTTGTGCCTGGAGACATCATATCTGTCGCGGTCGGTGACAAAATCCCTGCGGACTGTCGATTGCTCTCTGTTTCATCGAGTAGTTTCCGTGTTGATCAAGCCATCTTGACCGGAGAGAGTACCAGCGTCCACAAATCTGTAGATGTCGTGGCTGACCACAAGGCTGTTAAGCAAGACATGACAAATATGCTTTTCTCCGTGCGTATTTTTACCTTCATCTCGTTGTCTATGCTTATGACTTGTGACTAATTGCTTGATCGTAGGGCACAACCGTTGTCAATGGAAACGCCAAAGCAATTGTTGTTTTTACTGGTCAACAAACTGCTATTGGTGACATCCACAAGTCTATCACTTCGCAGATCCCAGAGAAGACTCCGTTGAAAAGGAAACTTGATGACTTCGGAGACATGCTCGCAAAGGTCATTAGTCTCATTTGTATCCTTGTTTGGCTCGTGAACATCCGCCACTTCTGGGACCCGTCCCATCATGGAGTTCTCAAGGGTGCTGTCTACTATTTCAAGATTGCAGTTGCGTTAGCTGTTGCCGCAATTCCCGAGGGTCTGGCTGCAGTAATTACCGCCTGTCTAGCCCTTGGCACCAAAAAGATGGCCCAGAAGAACGCTATTGTCCGGAATCTTCCTAGCGTTGAGACTCTCGGATGCACCAACGTCATTTGCTCCGATAAAACGGGAACCTTAACTACCAACCAAATGAGCGTTTCGAAGGCATGCTATCATTTTTTGACCTACATGATTTGCAGACTCACCTGCATCTTAGTTCCTCGTCATTGATGGTACAACAGGTGGCCCCCGCGAGTATACAGTTGAAGGCACTACCTTCTCGCCTCACGGGTCGGTTTACAATGCTGATGGCAAAGAGGTCTCTGCTGAACTTAAGTCAGACCAAATTCAACAACTTGCAGAGATCAGCTCTCTGTGTAATGACGCTAAAATTGTATACCACTCGGTAAGTCTTTTCAGTGTTCCCGAATGGCGTTGACGAGAAGTACTTGACACTGGTATAGGACAAAAATACCTATAGTAATGTCGGGGAACCAACTGAAGCTGCCCTTAGAGTACTAGTGGAGAAAATTGGTTGTCGGGACGTCGGAACATCCAAATCACTTCACACCATGTCTGCGTCAGTCAGGGCTAACGCCGTCAATGATTACTTTGAACGCACTCGGCCACGTCTTATGACTTTCGAATTTTCGCGTGACCGTAAGATGATGTCGGTCCTCGTCAAGCTCAATGGAGTGGGGGCGCTTTTCGTAAAAGGCGCTCCTGAATCCGTTCTGGATCGTTGCACTTCAGTTCTGGTGGATGGAAAAACGATATCTTTGACTTCCTCTCTGAAAGCTACTATCTTGGAACGTACCGCTTCCTACGGCTCTAATGGACTCCGAACCTTGGCCTTGGCATATCGTGGCGCAGAAGACACTGACTCAACGCATTATCTCTCGGAAAGCTCCAAAGACTACGCCCGATTTGAGCAAAATCTGACGTTTGTATCCCTTGTTGGCATGCTTGATCCTCCGCGTCCCGAAGTTCGAGGGGCCGTCGCCAATTGTCGTGCCGCAGGGATTCGCGTTATCTGTATCACGGGTGACAATAAAGGCACAGCGGAGACGATTTGTCGTCAGATTGGGCTTTTTGGTCCTCGTGAAGACTTGACGGGAAAGAGTTATACTGGGAAAGAATTAGACGCTCTGACCCATGCGGAGAAGGTGGCTGCTGTGCAGAGGGCGAGCTTGTTCTCGAGGACGGAGCCGGGTCATAAAAGCCAGTTGGTGGATCTGCTCCAGGGATTGGGGTTGGTAGTGGCCATGGTCAGTTGTCCCTTCCATTATTGCTATCTATCATTCGATTGATTTGACTTGTAGACTGGTGATGGTGTTAATGATGCCCCTGCTTTAAAGAAAGCAGATATTGGTGTGGCTATGGGGAGCGGGACTGATGTCGCTAAACTTGCTGCAGACATGGTCCTTGCCGACTCTAATTTCGCCACCATTGAAAAAGCTGTTGAGGAGGGTAGACTAATTTATAATAACACAAAGCAGTTTATTCGTTATCTTAGTACGTTTTTTTCTATTGTCATGGGACCGATTGGCTGATGACATGTTGCGACAATGTATAGTTTCATCAAATATTGGCGAGGTCGTCAGGTATGTCACCCTTCTCCCTCGGTATAGAACAAGCATGATGCTGACTATCATGTCCTACTCACCAGCATATTTTTGACTGTTTTACTAGGAATGCCAGAAGCACTGATTCCCGTACAATTGTTATGGGTCAACCTTGTAACGGACAGTTTGCCAGCAACCGCACTCGGATTCAACCCTCCTGACCATTCTATCATGCGACTGCCGCCGAGAGACAGTCGCGAGCCGCTCGTCGGCAAGTGGTTGTTCTTCCGCTACATGGTCATTGGTATCTACGTCGGATGTGCGACTGTCTTTGGTTATGCCTGGTGGTTCATTTTCTATCCTGGAGGTCCACAAATATCCTTTTATCAACTCGTGGGTCCTTTTTCTCGGTTCATGCTTCTACACAACGTTCAACTCTCTTTTTTTGTAGACGCACTTTCACCAATGTGCCTCACAATTTCCCAAAATTGGATGCAGCATGTTCACGAATGAGATGTCACATCGGGCTACGACGATGAGCCTTTCGATTCTGGTCACCGTAGAGATGTTTAACGCCATGAACTCGCTTTCTGAAAACGAAAGTCTGCTTCGCCTGCCCTTGTGGAAAAATATGTATCTCGTAGCTGCCATCAGTTTGAGCATGGCGCTACACTTCATGATCCTTTATGTCCCTTTCTTCACGGTGAGTTTCTTGTTCTCTCAGCTCTCTTTCAATATATACTGATATGGTGTCGTAGGAATTGTTTTCTATTACCCCTCTCAACTGGCTTGAATGGAAAGCAGTGTTGTTGATCAGCGCGCCTGTGATTGTTATTGACGAAATCCTCAAGTTCATCTCAGTAAGTCACATATTTTTGTTCCAATTATCGAAATGACCAATGTTTCATAGACATACATTCACCCTCCATCGAAGGTCAAGCTTCTTCAGTAGGATCCGTATCTATACAAGTAGACATATACTTAGAGTGAACAATTAGTCTGTTGTCAAACACCGTGTTAGGGTTAGGGTTTCGGGCACCTGTGTCTCCGTCCATTAACTCTTTTTTTTTCTCCACCACTCCCACCATTTAAATCATGTCTACTGCTGGTACGCCCCCTATACAGACACCTTCCATCCCTCAAGGAGCTGGAGGTGCGTCAGTCCCTACCGCACCCCCGCGTGCTGCTCCGCGTGAAGGAAGCAACCTTGGGACATTCGGCGTATGTCCAGCTATCCATCGTCCATGATCGCAAGGACTTAGTGTTTCCATAGGTCAAGTCTGGTTTGGCACAAATGTTGAAAGTGCGTTGCGATTTTCCATTCCTAATTTTAGGGAAATGAATTGGTGTCAATGATAAGGGAGGTGTCATCATGGATGTCATTAATCCTGAACAAGTGAGAAATCGTTACCCTGACTAGTTTTTTTTTTTACGGCTTTAAACGGATTTTTTCAATGACTCAGGCTCGTATTGCTGAGGAAGCTGGTGCATGTGCCGTTATGGCTCTCGAGAGGGTGCCAGCCGACATTAGAGCAGAAGGTCTGATTCTCACTTTGCATTCTCAAATAGGCAAAGGCTGATTTTTCTCGCTATATAGGTGGTGTTGCACGGATGGTGTGCACAATTACGACATTTTGAAAGTCTTGATATCTAATCTAAAGCCATCAAGAGCGATCCCGAGATGATAAAGAAAATCGTTGATGCAGTCACCATCCCTGTCATGGCCAAAGTGCGAATTGGTCATTTTGTAGAAGCTCAGGTAAGTATTTCTATATTTCAAAGATCGAAGCTTGGCTCTACATCAACTTGATTAGATTCTCCAAGTTGTGGGAGTTGATTATATCGATGAGTCAGAAGTCCTGACACCGGCCGACGATGAGTATCACATCAACAAGCATGGATTTAAGGTTCCTTTCGTTTGTGGCGCTCGCGATCTTGGTGAAGCACTTCGACGCATATCTGAAGGCGCTGCTATGATCCGGACCAAAGGTGAAGCTGGTACAGGAAATGTCACCGAAGCTGTCCGCCATCAACGTGCAGTGATGAGTCAAATCAGAAAGGCGAGCGTTATGACTGAGGAGGAACTTTATGTGTTTGCAAAAGAAATTCAGGCTCCTTTCCATCTCCTCAAGGAGACGGCAAGACTGAAGCGTCTACCTGTTGTGAATTTCGCAGCTGGTGGGATTGCTACTCCAGGTAATAGTAATCCGTTTTGATTCTTGACATCTTTGACCCACAAGGTCAATTACTACAGCGGATGCTGCATTGATGATGCAGCTGGGTTGCGATGGAGGTTCGTGAACATCTCGTCCCATCCTAGAATGTATGGCTTACAGCTAATCTAGTCTTTGTTGGTTCTGGCATCTTCCATGTATGTTGCGACAATGGCCTTGTGCTGAAAAAAGGAATGGACTTATATTTTCCTGCCAGTCTGGTGATCCCGCAAAGCGTGCGCGTGCTATCGTTCAAGCTGTGAGTGACAATGGTAATTTTTTTTATATACCAGCGGTCTTATTCGTATCTCCCAGGTGACGCACGCCAACAACCCTAAAATTCTGGCAGAGGTAGGAGATCAGAGCTAAAAAAAGTTGTGATACGACCGACTAAATCAAAACTGCTATAGGTTTCTGAAAACCTCGGCCCGGCGATGGTTGGATTAACGATGTGAGTAATCGTGTGTTTCCACTGAGCACCATGTATACCAATAACTTGTCCAGTGATTCCGAGCTGAAGGGTGGTAAGTTCGCCGGGCGAGGCAAATAATCAATGGATTATTTTAAAGAGCTGTATTTCTATTTTCATAAACTATTATTTGCATTGCATTGGATAGCAGAAAATTATAGCACTATTCATATATCGTGACGTCATAGGCGGTTGCTCCTAGTACTCCAAATCCGAATCATGTGCAGAAACCTCAACCAAAGGGATATTTATTCAAGATTTGTCCCGGGTCCAGCCAGAATGCCAACTTCAGTGCTTTGTACTCAGTTCTCATAACAAAATTTGGTATGAAAAGAAAAAAAAAAAAAAAAAAAGCATGATCCCAATTGTCATCATACCTCTGGTAGTGAAAGGAATAGTCCTCAGTCGGAATTGGGAGCGATAGCAAGAGTCGGGAATGTACAACGGTGCGCGTGCTCGGAATGTCAAATGTCCTAGGACAACAAATCGCATTGGCATTGATGTGTCGATTGGAATCTTTCAAATTTTATTCCGATCTCCCTCGCAGTCACACAGATGAACTCGAAACGTTTGTTCGAAGCCATGCAGGTAAGGACCTTTTTTTTCCTTTTTCAATATAGCCGGTAAAAAAGAAGACCTGAATGTGAAATCATATGTGTACGGATCCTGGCCGTATCAAACCTTTGATACCAAAGTGAAGAGACTATTCATTATGAATGAAATTCCGGGAACGCTACCATAGAGCATGACCATATATGATTATTTCTAGTCTGAAAATTCCAAGGTTGTTCTTCACGCAGGTGAATGCCGGTTTGTCGTTCGACGCGTTGCCAGACGAAGGTTTTCGAAACAAGGAGGATTTTCATTGCCAAACTCGAGCTTATGTAACACGAGCCTTCTCTCAAACCACCTCAAATGATCTCATGGCATCTACTTTATATCCTTTGGCTTCCTTAGAACAGGTTGAAAGGACACCATCTCGAGAAGATGGGATACCGCAAGATTTGGAAGAAGACCTGAGAGCATACGGATGTAAACTCATACACCAAGCCGGCATATTATTGAAACAGTACGTTTTCACTCCCATCCCTTCTTGACCTAAAATATCTATTCGAACTCAAAAACAGAAAACAGGTAGCCGTAGCCGCTGCTCAGATTTTGTTTCAAAGATTTTGGTTCGTCACATCAATGAAACAGTTTGGTGTTGGGGTGAGTTATATTTTTTTCCCTCTCTATCGTTTCTCAACTTATTAAGGGACATCTGATTTTTGTGGTTCATAGGATGTTGGGATGGGAGCTTTATACTTGGCTTCGAAACTTGAAGAATGTCCTCTACGAATGCGCGATCTCATTAACGTCTACGACCTACTATTGCAACGTGCCACCCATTCTCTCAGCTCAAAAGCAGCGGAAGCTTTTCATTACCACCCTATGTCTTATTTTGGTTCGACATTCTATGACCTCAAGGATGCCCTAGTCGTGGCAGAAATGCAGGTTCTAAAAAGGCTTGGCTTTAATGTACATGTTGTTCTTCCCTACGGCACGCTCATCAACTATCTGCGTGTTCTGGATCTGACCAATCGGGAAGACGCATGCTCCAGGGCATGGGGGTATCTCAACGATGCGTATGTTTTAACTCCCCTGTGCCCCACTACCCAATCTAAACATATGATTCATAGCCATCAAACACCTGTCTATGCTCTCTATCAAATACCAACAATAGTTTGTGCGGCTATTTTATTAGCAACGAGACATTTAAATATCCCTCTTCCATCACAACCGCCGGTCTGCTGGTGGGAGTTGTTTGATGCGAGATGGGAAGATGTTTGGAGTATTAGCGGGTGTATCATGCGTCTTTATAGACAAAGGACCCAAGAAGAAACGAGGAGGGTTTTAGGGATGGTTAATAAGCAAGAAGTAAGAAGGTGGCTGGAAGATAATAATCAACCAACGGCCTCAGTGTCATGACAGTGAGCTTTCTTGGAATGTTTTAATAGAGTTTAATCCGTCTTTTTACAACCAAAGTCGTAGATGCATCATGTCAGATCCATAGTATGGGAACGAGATTAAGATAATCATCCCGATCACCTAGGCTCATGTTAGGCTGCAAACTCAACCTCTTTTGTATATTATCAATGCGGCGTTACGGAAGGCCAACCAAGTTTCTTGTTAACTCTGGTCAAAATAAATCTGGCTCTGTCGAATCCTATCAATAACGTCATGGTGAGAATTATTCGGACAGGTGCTGAGCCCCTGATACAATTTTAGCCTCGAATCCGTTGATGCTACCCCGCGTCGTGGCATGGGGAAATTGAACTATCTCTAAAGTGCCTATACTCACCGAATGAACGTACCCTTGGCTCGTGAAGTTGTGATCTACTTCTGCCCTGGTCTCTTCGAGTCCTTGTCCTTTTTTGACCCCCCTCCGTCGTGAGTGGACTCCAACTCCGATGCTGATTGTAATGACATGATGTCAGCCGTGCGTGTGTCGGCGTTGTCGTTGCCACTTACTATTAGTGTTCAAAGAGTTAGCATTTACGACATCATCTAACAAGGCATTCTCCTGAAACTTGCTTGATAGGACAAGGAGAAATGGACTCATTGTTCAATGAGAGGGCCGGGACAAGATAAATAAGACAATGACGAACCCACTTAAGGGGGAGATTACTTGCGCGTTATTGTGGTCACTGCCTCTTGGTCCTCACCTTGGAGTACTTGTGTTTTTCGGTTTCAGATAATGGCAATGCATCCATTCTTATGATAGCTTAGACTCGAGGCATTGAGCCTCGGCATATGTTACTTTACACAGGAATTTATGGCAGCAGCAAATCGCTGCCGGCAAATTGTAAACTCTAATATTTTGCTTACACTTACACGTGATTTAATGTCTTTTCCAAGTTCGGAAGGTCATTATTTTAATATTTATGATTATGGCCTGGGGTCGGTCACCTGCCTTGAAATTTTTTTCCTCCATTCATCAATGAGTTTTCCGTTCTATCGCAAAGGGGCTGTGCCTTTGTCTCATCGCGCGGCTTCAAGTCTCCGACCATCCTCAGATCCAGAAGGATTTTTCCCCATCTTCCCCCTCTTATCCATCTTTCTCTTTTTTTTCAAAACCAAGCAAATACAATAATTTTTGATCCAGTAGTCACCCATTTATCGTTCAAAATTTTAAGCACTCATAGGGACATTGACCAATCAGATCGGCACCGCCAATCACTCGCTGACATAACCAGCACCCCGATATTAATTTTTTTTTGTGCGGGCGACCGTTCTCTCCTTTGTCCACACTGTTCCCACCTGTTTCTGCCGTAAAAAAGAATCTTTTGCCTCGAGTCACTCCTTTATAGTTCTTCCTTTATCTGGGCAATCATCGATTAATTCTGCTCTCTTTCCACCTTCACTCTCTCATCTGCTTCCGGCAATATCATATCGTACTCCAACACCGGATTTAGTATAGTTTCTCGAGATCAGACGCCGCCACACGTCGGCTAACTAGATAGGATGCGTGTGCTCTCAGCAACCCTCGTTGTTCTTTTCGCTTTCTTCTTCCAAGTGGTCAGATGTGGTGACAACGTGCACTACGGTCCTCGGGCCAAAAGGCATAACTCACGGGTCGACGTTGCGGCGACTCAACAAAATATCACACACCTTGAGAAACGCGTCGATGGGGCCAGGTTTACCTTGTACGATGCAGGTCTGGGTGCTTGTGGCACAGTGAACACTGCGAATGATTTTGTGAGTTTCTTCCAGTATGAATGTTAAGTTGGCCCCTCAACAATCATTATTCATTACAGATCGTTGCCCTGAATGCTGCTGTAAGACTAACCTCATTTCATCTGGTCATTAATATAACTCCCAACTTTCTTCTCTAACAGCAATACGATGGAGGTTCACATTGTTACAAGACCATTACTATTACTGTCAATGGGAAGACCACTCAAGCACTAATAACCGACTTGGTATGCCTGAGTCCATCCCTCTATCTTGGGTGATATCATTTAATGTATTTTGACAGTGCCCTGGTTGTCCCTACGGTGGTCTTGATTTCTCTCGCGGTCTCTTTAATTTCTTTGCGTCGGAATCCGTAGGCGTGCTTACAGGTTCATGGAAGTTTGGAGAGGCAGCTGCGCCATCCTCCACGCCCACGCCAACACCGACACCGACACATCCGCCCTATACTTCAATCGTGACACCTACCACCACCTACACCCCACCACCCACCTCCACCTCTACTTCTTCTTCAGTCTCAACCCATTCAACATCGAGCACCAGCACTAGTGTCTCGATTCCGACGCCAACACCATTGATACCTGCTCCGGCAGCGGGCAACATCGCAGACCTCTTCCTGATATTCGTTCAAGTTGGCTCGATTTCTGTGGTTGGGCATGGTAAGATCTGAGCTACCAGGAGAGAAGTTTTTTCTAGAAATACCATAGAGAGGAATTCGCTGTGCAAGTCTCCTGTCCATTCATTTTAACATATTTTTATCAGCCACATTGGGTGGCCCCGATTCTCTTTACCATAATATTACCCACGTCAAATAGCCATCAAATCTAAAATCTTATTAGATCCGGGAGATTCCATTTGTTTTGCGTTGTTATTATTAATAAGCCATAAGCCTTGTTCTGGCTCCCCTCACCCTTTCATTTCCCTCATTTTTCGCTTCCTCGTGGGGCATCGCTCATTCCCTTATAACCACGCTCCTTAACGTTTGCAAAAATTGAAACCAAATGGTGGCTGGCCTGCTCACCTCCCTTCTGTCCCTTGTCCTACCCATTACTGCCCTAGCTGGTCCCCATGGCTCTGGTCCCCTCCTCGGTCGCCATCATGAGCTTGCCAGACGAGCTGACGGCAACATGCAACTCTACAAACGTGTTTCTGGCTCAAGATGGTCTTTCTACAACGTCGAGACAGGTAACGCGTAAGTTACTGTTATTTCCATTTTTTGGTCCATTTAAGCTTACTCATTGTTGTCATCGAACAGTGGCTCTTGCGGTGCCTTCCATAACAACGGGGATTTCGTGCGTTAAACAGTATCTTGCAAGGCTAGTTAATTTTACTAATTGTACCTCGTTATACGAAAAGACTGTCGCTATGAACGCTGCTGTTCGTTGTTAACTGTCTCTTGCTGTTATAGCGACGCATCTGATCTTTTCTTTATTGTAGCAAATGAACCCTAGCATGTGCTACAAATCGATCACGATGACATACAATGGCAAAACAACGACAGCATCTGTTACTGATACCGTTAGTTCACTTTCTTGCTATGTTCAGGTGATGATATTAATCTGTTATCTAGTGTCCTGGATGCCCTTGGGGTGGTCTTGATTTGACTGAAGGCCTTTTCAAGTTCTTCGCTCCGGCTTCCGTGGGTATCATCTACGGTAATTGGGAATTCGGCAGTGGTGCTCCTCCACCACCACCACCTCCTCCGCCGCCGCCACCTCCTC
>Ga0193743_1000009_pt1 | contig 134836 bp, 150 predicted proteins | sample L2c2metaG_FD_143038 | JGI IMG/M metagenome (GOLD analysis project Ga0193743, IMG submission 143038) | Soil microbial communities from a riparian zone of the East river system, Colorado, United States - L2c2 | ecosystem: Environmental > Terrestrial > Soil > Riparian zone | place: USA: East... | reverse complement strand
AGATTGCTTTGGTATAACCAAAGTATTGTCTTAAGTCGAGCCAATGTTCTCGCGTATCAAGAATGTCTTCGTATTCAAACAAAGACTAGCTAAAGTACATGATATCTGGCTATAGTATATATAGAGTGAAACATGCGTATAACGCATGTTTAAAGCATGTACTACACGTGTGATAAAGAAGAGAAAATAAGATGTGCAGCATCAAGAATGAAAGACATGCGTCGCTAGCATGTAACATGCGCGTTATGCATGGAGGAAAGTAAAAATAGATGAACATGCGTTCATGGCATGTTGTTCAAGAGATTTGTGAAAGTAAAAATGAAAATGAAATCGTACGTGTATAGGATGAAATCGTAACAGTGATAAAAATGCAAAAAATAGGTACATCACGTGACTGCAAAAGGTTGCTATTGTCACGTGACCATCAGACTCAAAGATATCGGAGCTGTGAGTGCACTCTGTCAGCTGTGAGTGTGCTCCGTCTTGAGTTAGCGACAATGAGGAGGGATGTATAGAGGTGACGGAGAAATATCGGAGGAAACATCAGATGAAGCGGAGCGTCCCCTAACAGGTGTGGGTTGGCCCACAAAACCCCAGGGTTACCCATGCCATTCCCTACTTGCACTATATAGTAATAATGGTTATTTGAGTTTCCAACATCAACCATGTAGTTATCTAGCTCAGGACCTTCTGGGTTAGCTTTCAGTGTGCCCTGGCAGCCATAGATGGTGTATCCAAGAAATATTAACCATCTAAGTGGATATGTAGTGAAGAGATGGAAATCATTGACAGAGATGGGAATGGAATGCCAGGATCCATGAATCAAAAGCCATAGCTGTACATATTGCATCATGTCAACAAGCCTTAGTCTGTGAAGTTTGAATCTTTGCACATTCACTTTGATGTCTGTAGATGAGCCATAAGCTCTGTGTTGAATAATGATTCTCTGAGCATATGATTTAGTTACACTAGTTGTGGATGCAGTAGGCAAATTGGGTGTTGGGGAAGAGACAAGCTGCAAGGGTGGGAACCTTGCAAACTGAGAATCGGCTCTCTGGTTGAATTGAATCAGATTTGATGATGAAGCTGCTGTTGAGTTCGCGACGTAAAGAGGGTGGTGGGCAGGAGTGAAAATAAGCGAGATAAAGCACTGAGGCAAGTGCTTAGAGTGAACTAGGGCTGCGCGCCATCACCATAGGCTACGGTATACAGCCAAACCATGAGACCTTTGGGATGTCAAGAATAACGGCCGTAAATTTACGGCCACTATACGGCTCGTCTAAATACTCATAGGATTCACTTAGTAATGTCATGATTTTGGGGTCAGATTAGCTAAATTCGACCTCAGATTAAATTTTTGACCATTTTTTGGTGCTCAGCATCGAATAGCTACTTGCCGAACCGTATTTTTAAGGTACACGGCCGAACCGTGAAAGGCTCGAACACCAAAAAGTACGGCCGTATGCCTACGGCCGACTACCGTTACGGTACGGTGCGCAGCCCTAGAGTGAACATCGAGTGGAAGAAGAAGCGTGGTAACACGTGTGACACTCAGATTTATGTAAATTCTAGTCTACGCTGATTCTAGCTCTCTGATATGATGTCCTACAGGCTCAACGTGCTCGTACGCCCCATATGGCTGAAACATCGATTTGTTAGTTCTGTGTCCAAGGGCTCGTTTTCTATCCCTATTGTCGACTTTTCTGGGTTTCGAGAAGCGACGTCTTTAGAAAGAAAACGGAAGGTTGCAACAGAAATAGTCTCTGCGTTCAAAGAAAGCGGTTTTGTGTACCTGTCTGGTCATGGATTACCCTCAAGTCTGTAGCAAAGTCACGCTTTCAATATGCGAAGGTTACTAAGGTGACTCATTAGTTACAATCCAGAAGACGTTCGAGAAGGTACAGTGGCCCCGCCACTCAATTACTGGACCTTGAATTGACCTTATGTGTAGAGTGCGGAGTTTTTTAGCCTCCCATCAGATACTAAGGTGAGTGGTACGATCAGCACGTTCTTGCTTGTTGCTTTACGATCAACCTGCATGTTGTAGCAAAGGCTGAAATGGGAGGATCCTCGTTCTAATCGAGGCTATGTTGAAATCGGTCGGGAGCGTGTCACTCAATCTGCAGACCCCAAGGAAATAGCGGCTCTTCGAGAAAAGGCCCCAGATTTCAAGGAAACTATGGAAATAGGCAGAGACTGGGATGCTGAATGGAAAAATCAATGGCCACCAGAAAACGAAGCTCCTTTATTTAAGAAGAGAATGTTGGAATTCTATGAAGTACCCTTCATCATATCAAGCAAGGGACATGAGAATAACTCTTTGTCATGCAATAGACATGTCATAACCTTCACATAGATGTTATGCGTTCCCTTGCAATTGGGCTTGACCTCGAGGAAAACTTTTTCGACGGTAAGATCAACGACCAATGTCACAATCTGCGACTGTTGTCCTACCCACCCGTCAAGACTCGTCTTTTGAAAAATGACGGCCAAGCAAGGGCAGGCGCACACAGCGGTTCGTCTACCTCCTTCAAGCAACCTTCCTACAAGACTGATATAGTTTTAACAAGACTATGGGACCTTGACCCTTCTTTTCCAAGATTCTGTTGGAGGTTTAGAAGTACAGAATCCCCATACCGGAGCATTTGTACCTGCCACCCCTATCGTATGTATTTATGTCCGTTCATTTATATTGTAAATTGCTCCTTACATTGAAACTAGCCCGGTACAATTGTTGTCAACGTTGGCGATTTGCTAGCACGCTGGAGCAACGATGTTCTACGATCGACACTACACCGCGTGGTTGCACCCTCTACCCAAAAAATCAATATAAGCGGGGACTTAATACCTGCACGTCAATCGATTGCTTTCTTCTGCAATCCAAATTTTACTACCGAGGTCTCTTGTTTACCAAACTGTGGGGAGAAACCGAAATATCCTCCCATCAATGCTGGCGCATATATTATTGGCCGTCTGGCCGTGACGTATACATAATACTCGAGCCATCTATACCCTGGATCGCATCAACTTTTGTCAATCGCATGTATATATGTTTTAGAAGGGTATAGTTTCCGGAACAGAATTACAACACGCGTTGCACTTTGAAGGGCCACGCAGGGGCTTCTTTGGAACTCCGGACAAAAACTCCTTGTATGCTTTCCAAACCCGATAAAGAAAGAAGTCGTCGTCGTCATCCTCGTCACAAACCTTGCCGTCATACCACTGCTTGATCTTCATACCACGAGCTACATCGGCAGCCTTTTCATCGCCGATTCTCTTGAGTTGAGTTTTGATCTTTCTTTTTTCATCCCCTTGAAGCCCATTGGCCCATTCATCATGTCGACCTGTATCAAGAGCGAGGTCCGCTTCGGTTTTGTTTTTGAACAGACGCCTGGCTATGGCTCATGCACAGGAGCTTATACTTTGATTCGCAGCCCATGTTGTCCATGTGAGGGCCGACTTTGACTATGTTCTTCTACAAGTTCTCCAGGCTTGGAAAGTGAGCGACGTCCAGGCCGCATATAACAGCAATGGCAACTGCACCATAACTTTTGTTGGTGATATTGACGCGATCTTCATCGTCACATTCTGGACATAATAGGTAGGATGGATGATAGAGGGGGAGGAACAAAACTTACCAGCCTAGATGTTCTCAAAGTCGTTCAATAAGGTCAAACCTTCCAGGAGGTAGAATGCTTCATTCCATTTTTTTTTCTTAATTTTTGTATGGATTGTGGCCAAGGTTGTGTTGACGAGGTCTAGAACCCCATATGCGTAAAAGCCTGAATATATGCATAAAAACGACGCGTCGATGGTAGGTACTCTGTAGGCTTTGTACAGCTATCACGTACTGTTATAAATGTACATGTCGAATGCATCTGGATCCCTATTGCGAGCTCTCTTAGGAACGCGTCCAAAAGATGTATATAAAATGGCGGCGAACTCACAGACGCGTGTTGCATATCGACTTACTTGGACTATATGCGGGTGATAGCAAAAGAGATGGAATTGAAGTCTATATATAGCGAACGTTTTGATGGGAAATAACTACGAAATCTAAGCTACATGGTCGAATCATACGCGTATGGATGCAGAGAGATAATGCATATTGGTGTCATATCAGATTCATTTTTTACGGAAAAGTCCAATTGTGTGCTGACCGCCACATGCGACAGCGGCAGCAAACCATGCACCACCCTCCTTGCGCACTACAACGCGTGGAGTACGTGCCTCTTCTTCGTCTCCGAGGCCCAACTCACTCTGAACTCCCTGTCCCCAACAATATAGGGCACCGCCTCTGGTCACGGCAGCATTGTTGTGAGCTCCGCAAGATATCTGAATAACTGGATCATCAGGGTCGGGGAATGTCACGAGAGCAGGCTCCGCGATGAATTCTGATTCGGGATCAGTGTTGTCTTTGAAGGCGACATCGTCATCTGCGAGGCCGAGTTGGCCCCCGTTAGACCGACCGCATGCATACACTTTGCCCGACGCGAGGAGGAATAGACTGTGGTGGGAGCCTCCATCTATTTGAACGACGAAATCGCCATTCAACTCTTTCTTGCTTAAGCGTTTGACTTTCTTGGGCAATTGAACGACGGTGTCCTCGGGAGATTTGTACCCCGTGCCAGTTTGACCCATACTATTTAAACCCCATCCCCAGATATCGCCCGTCTCATCCACGGCAAACGAGTGGTACGAGCCTGCACCTATGGTAACCGCCTTACGCCCGCGCGTTCCGAGAGTAATTTTTTCAGGGACTGTGCCGTGTATTTTACGACGTGCTATAACTCGGCGACCGAGTTGGGATTGCTCGCCGGCCCCCCAGGAATAGACATTTCCGTGGGTGGTAAGAACAAGAAGGTGATTGCCGCCTGACGCGATGGAGGAAACTTTTTCGGCGTCACCCAGCTTATGACTAAGTTCTAGTGTCGGCACCGTAGGAACGAATTGATGTTTGAGACCATCGGAGAATCCGAGCGACCCGTCGTCTACCTATTCTACAATTAAGTGTGGATGCAATTTCGCTGAAAATAAGATGACTTACACGGAAGGAACCCCAAACACGCAGTTCGCCTTGATCACTGAGTGCTGCACATATACTGTCCCCGGCGGTTACCTTAACGGCACGGAAACCCGCATCGACAAGGGTTTGCAAAGGGTGAGGTACCGAGGTGAGCTCATCAACGCTCAGGAAAGAATTGGGATTTTTAGGATCTGGGACATCCTTCGTAACGCGTCCGAGGGCAGCATCGTCATTAACACCACATGACCATAACTAGAAGGCAATGAGATATTTATCAAAGGTGATCGTTGTGGTTGACTTACTGTCCCCTTCTCATCGAGAAAGATTGTATGTAGACCTCCACACGTTACCGATTCAATGCCCGCGTTGTCTTCACCAAAAGTACCATCTTCAATGTGTTCTTCAATCCATGTGTTCCTTTTTGGCTTTGAAAGTTCTCCAAGAACGTCCGGGCCCATTCCGAACTGTCCGAAATTGCCTGTTCCCCATACAAAGGGTAGAAGGCATGGACGTTGCTTCTGGGGAGGAACAGGTAGTGGATTGAAGTATGGTTTCAATTGCTTTGGAGCTGGCGGAGCCTCGCGAATGGGAGAGAGCTTTCTTGATTTCTTTGTGGGAGGTTCCGCAGAACTGTTAGGTGGCGCAGATCTCGAGTTGGGTTTACGTTTAGTTGGCGGTGGTTGTGGTTGTGCGGACGCTGAGCGAGAAGAACGACGAAGAGCCATTAGTGGCTGGTTCACTACAACTACAGAATCAACCAAAAAAGAGAGGGGAGCTCACGTGATCGACGCGTCCGACTCCATAGTACTACTTGCTTCAGTACTACACACAAATACATCCAGAATTTTACGTTGGTCAGTTAGCCAGCTTGGGTTGTTCCGCGCCAGTCATGTTCCCGAGTAGCCACCCTTGCACTCATTCCAGTGCCTCTCTCTAGCTAAGCTGTGTATCTTTTGGGGCTTGCCGCTAAACGTCTGGGAAAAGATGCGCACCCCATGGACTTTGGAATGGAAACCATTCTTACCGACTCACTCTGGATTTGATGTCATGTTCAATTGGTCATCTTGAAACTCTCCTTCAAGTCTATCATTGTCCACTCTTTCTCTATGATTTCAACTATTTTTGCTGCAATTACAAATGTGGTTCTCGAGATAGACATTGTCCCCGTCACTTCCCATGACTACCCTGTTCTCTTTTTATAGTGCACACGACGCTTGCCTAACCTACACACGTTAAAACTATTTACCCCTTCCAACATTTGGACCCCACTTTCAACGGATACCATCCTGCAACGACGCCCGTCTTCCGTAATCAATACCTACATCTACATCACCGACCCCGACAACAATGGTGAAGCCCTTGTACTTACTCGAAGCAATTATTTCCCATGGAAACCAAATTATTATCTGGCTCTTGCTCTTGACCGTCTCGTCGAGATAGCCACTTACGATTTTCGTCTTCTCCCCTACCTTCGAGAGCTGGTCATTCTCGCCCCACAATGTTTACCATCCCTCCCTATCGAGCTCATTGTATGCCCACTTCTCTCCATCTCTCGTATTCTCATTGACCTCAGGAAGATCCGGGTAGTCGTTGCCTTCACCTCCATTGAAGACATACTCCAGACTTTGATAACCTTTCCGGTCCTCGACGAGATCAAGCTATTTTTCCCCAGCCACTCTTTGGGGCAATTGAATTCGACACACAGGTAGCATTGTATCGAGGAATGGATCATTGTCATCACTTAAGGAAACTAACCATCCCTGGAGAACTTTTGGGCTCGATTGTCCTCAATCGTCTAGGGTAACTAGAAGACTTGAGGTATCTCAAGATCACATCCACCCCAGCCTCCCCTCTTATTTCACCCCTACATCCAACCCCTACGCTCGCCGATTTGGCGGACTTTGAACGAATCAAGTAATTTGGAATTTACCTGGACAATCCCCAGATTATCTGGGGCCGCAATCAGGTCTTCATAGGAAGACCTGGAAATACAACTTTAGAAATATTGACCTTGGGAACGGTCCTTGCTCTCTTGATAGAAGGACTCGCATTGCGATTCAAAGCACATTCCCGAAGGCAACCATTATCTCTTCATTTTGACCGCGCTGGTCAATTTCTCCTTTTCTATCTATAATTTATGTGTCAGCCTTCCTTCATGGGATTTTTTTTGTATCGACTCTGCAGTCAACGTGGCATAATGGCACTGCGAATAAATTTGTAGTTTACATACGATATTCAATTATAAGGAGTCGGAATGTCCGGACCGTTTGAAATTTAGGTTTTGTTGAACGAGACGTGAAACTGTCCCAGCGCGTACTCAGGCTGCCTTTGACTGACTACAGGTATAACTGCCACCAAATGGCGCTCAAAAGATGCTATGCGCAACGAGTGTGTAACATTCAGAAGACTTAACACCAAATTACAAGACCCGTTAACAGTGAACTCGCATCTCTTAGAGATTATTACATCAGGTCAGAAAGACCTACCATCCCACAAATATCACATCGAAGTCTGGCGCAGAAGAGTGAGCACCTGAATCAGTGATGTCTATTTCATTTTGGAAACTAATCATAATGTTAGGATCACAGTATTCAATCCCGCCACGGGTGACGCGATATGCGCGTAAGAATTCCTGGTATCTAGCCTCTTAGTTGAATTTTAACACATATTTTCCTCATAGGGTGACATCTACCTCCGCAGATGATGTGAAATCGACAATAGAAAACGCTCAGAAAGCCTTTGAATCTGGTATATGGTCGAAATCACCCCCGTTATTGCGCTCCAAAGTTCTTTCCAAACTTGCCAGGAAGCTTGAAGAGGGTATCCCAGACCTTACCAAGATAGAGACGATGCAGACTGGGAGAACATTGCGTGAAATGAAGGCTCAACTACAACGTCTCCCAGAGTGGCTGTGAGTCATGCTACCGAGGCAGTTCGTTTCAAGTGGTGGCTTATTCAATTCGTAGAGATTATTTCGCTGCTCTTTTGCGAACACAGCAATCTTTCGTTGCGCCTACTCAAGGAAACCTACTGAACTATGTCGAGCGAGTTCCTCTTGGAGTCGTTGCCCAGATTACCGTATGAGTGTCTCGGCTCTATATAAGCGGCACTTATTGTTCAAAGATAGCCCTTCAACCACCCATTACTTATCGCAGTCAAGAAAATAGCCCCTGCTATGGCAGCCGGGAACAGCGTTATCGTTAAACCTTCGGAAGTAAACATCTCTCTACATTATCCAACGTCTGCTGATATATCCCCAAACTTACCAGTTAGCACCCATCTCCGTTCTTTTATTCGGAGAAATGGCTGCAGATGCTGGCGGTAATGCCTACCTGCCTATGCGTGATTGTATTTTGCATAATGATCCCCTCTTCCGCAGTCCCCCCCGGAGTGCTATCCATTCTGCCTGGATATGGCCATAAAACTGGGAAAGAGATAGTACAGAACCTTCTGGTGCGAAAAGTCGATATCACTGTCAGTCACCTTTTATTCCTCCTTACATATGTCCTTGTGCATGGTGCCTTATCGCGGTCAAGGCTGGAACTGAAACTGGACGAACTTTGGGCAGTATCGTTGGTGCCAACCTTGCAGCATTCACAGCAGAGTTGGGTGGCAAGGTAATGTTCCATCTTCCACTTGACAGACTTCAACCTTACATGGGCTTGAGGCACCTATCCTCGTATTTGATGATGCAGACATAATTAATGCTGTAAACGGGACTGCATTCGCCTCATTTGTAGCTTCCGGTCAAACCTGTGTATCGGGTACAAGAATATTGGTACAAAAACAGATATACGACAAGTTCATCCAACTTTTCCTTGAAAAGGTGAAAGGCATTAGGGCTCGCATGGGAGATCGTGAGTGTATACCGCTAGTTATCTTTATTTTTATTTCGAAAATTGACGTTGTGTCTGATAGCACTCAACATTCATTCTACTATGGGAAGCGTAATATCTCTTCATCACCTACAACGGATCGATGACATGGTCAAAAGAGCAGAAAATGCGGGCAGTAAAGTCCTCTTAGGCGGTGAACGGCTATTTGGCCCATCCGAGCTCGATGGTTTTGATTTCTCAAATGGAGCATTCTACCCACCCACAGTTATCACCGATGTAGCAATAGAGGATGAAATTTGGAAAGAAGAAGTTTTTGGGCCCGTCGTTGTGGTGAAACAATTTTCAGTGAGTGAATTCGTTGCTAAAATACTTAATGATTGAATAATAATAAATTTTTTAATGTAGGATGAAACTGAAGGTATTGCATTGGCGAATTCGAGCAAGTACGGACTTGGGGCTGGAATTTGGACGACGAATTTATCCAGGGCCCATCAGGTGGCTGCTAAGATACAGACAGGTCTTTGTTGGGTCAATACGCACCATCGCAATGACCCAAGTTCCCCTTGGTGTGTAACGATCTTCTTCACGTTCCGTTCCAGAACTAAGGGTGTCTCAGGGGAGGAATGAAGGAAAGTGGCATTGGTCGAGAGAATGGAATTGAAGCATTTCAAGCGTGTGAGTAGTATCTATCCCATCCAAGAGGAAAATACCTGAATGACCTAATCTCTCTTCCAGATTCGCAAAGTAAATCCACCATTGTAAATATCGCTTCTCCCGAAGACACACGACAAACAGATGATTGGTTTTCTGATGTCGTTGAGGGCCGAAGATATGGGTAACCCAAGTCTCCCGTGTTTTGGTTATACCACAGATACCAACAATTCTTATCCGCTTTCATGATCATACAAAGACGATAGAGTCTAATAGTTACAATTATTCAATCCTAACCTGTTGTCTTGATGGCTTCTTGTCTTGCTGGCTTCTAAAGAAATGTGAGCGCTATACTTAAGCGTACTTCACGAAAAGCAACTGACCTCTCCCATTTCCACGGGTGGTTCATCCACGAAATCTGGTACTTTGTTGAGATCTGTAAGATATGATGGACCTTCTTCTTCTCCCTCCATAGCCAGGGCATCGAGTTCTGCACGAAAGACATATCCTTTCTCAACTGATTGAGAAGACAAATATAAACCCTTGGAACATACCAGCTTCGAGATCCGCTTCGTCTAACTCATCTGGTACAGCATAAGACCTTCCTAACGTCTCTTGAATTTCGTTGGCTTGCTCCAATAGATCTTCCATATCGTAATGAATATTCTAACCTCAATCCAAAAAAAAAGAAAAAATATTTGTTGAGTATTTCTTTTTGAATGTACAAAAAGCAAAAAAAAGGAAATAAGGTCTTTGAGGACGGGTCCTCTCACCTCGATTTTATCCACATCAATCTTGCCATACTGTTTCCTCATTTCTTTGTTTGCGATTTGCATAGCATCGACAGTGGCCATCGTATTCCGCAGGTTCTCAGTAGCAAGTGCGGCGCTCTCCATATTAAATGTTTGTTGTGAAAGTTGGGTTATTTGAGCTTCATACATTCGTTTCTGCTTGAGCGTTCTCAAAGCTCTTTGTTGTATCGCGTCCTGTATACATTTGAAAAAATGTGATGTCATCCCGCCCGCTTATACATTACTTACCTTCCCTGGTCCAGTTCTCAACTTACTCATCTGTTCTTTATATCTCGCGAGTTCTCCGTCGAGTTTACGGATCTTGACCTCTATGGAAGACATTCGAGCGTCCGTCTAAGGAGTTTTTTTTGTTGGCAACGATCACGTTTCCCCAAGTCAGAAAAAGAGATCGAAATGCGAAAATGTGGGGGAAGGGACTGACGGAATTGATAGCATCTTGGAGAGAGGGGTTAGGTTTCTTGCTTGCTGAGCTTCCGAAGAGACGGTTCATTGTTGGGTGTCGGAGTCAAAGAACGCGCAGCCAAGGGAGTTCATACCGTGACGTTTACGAAAACGGAAATACAGTTTGACATCAAATTAAAAGAACAATTGTACATCTAATTTCAAGTTACTCATGACAAGAAACCACGGATCGCGCCTCCAACATTCAACACATCAATCCTACGAATTATTGAAAATCAATATGGCAAAGCAAGCAATTTTTTTAATTTTTTTTAATTTTTTTTGGACTCACAAAAATGTATCATGTCCCCAAACACCTCCAAGTTCATAATAACTGACATTCTCGTTCCCCGTCATTCGGAGGGCATCAACAACTTCACGTTGCTGTTCGATGGTGAAAAGGATATCACTCTGCACGCCTAGAACTAATGTTGGGATTTTGGAGAGAGGTGCCATGCCGGCTGCTAGATCTGAAAGATGAGCTGGAGGGTTAACGGGCGGGGGATGTGATTTGGAATGAGAGATTTTGTGCATTTGTTGTGTTTGTGCATTGGAATCGTGAGATGAAGAAGTTGGAGAGTAAGAGGATTTGATGTTGAGGGATTTTAAAGCAGATTCCGTCATATCGAACAGGTCCATGGCTTTGGATATATAGAGAAGAGAGTTTGCATCGTATTTTAGGCAAAATGACTCTCCCTTTAGTGTCATTAGTACAAGAGTAAAGCTACTTCAATCTGCGCACCTGATGATCGAGGTAGGATTCTATAAGAAAATCTGGACACAAAGCTGGGGTTCGAGGGTATCCCGGAGGAGTATTGTCAGGTTCTGGGGTAGGACGGAGTTGGCGACCAAAACGCAAGTCCCATTCAGGTCCGGATCTGTATGTGATAGTGGCAATTTCTGTGTCCAGCTGAGTGATGGATTGAATAGGAAGATAGGATAAACCTACGCCGAGCTAACTTCATCCCAGTGTGGGGTGGAAGACCGTCATAGTAAAAACCATGATTCCAGTTTGGATCCGCCATGAGGACTGTTTGTTTAAAAAGTTTATTGGTCAAGTCAATGGATTGAATGTCATAATATTTAGAGACAAACCACTTCTCTGAGCAAAGCGTAATGCAATGGCGGAGGGAGTACTACGAGCAGTACCGCTTATACTGACAACTTTGCCAACACGTTGTGGATGTAACCAACCAGCTGCTAGACTCTGCATAGCACCCATGGAACTACCGACGCTAGCATAGAGTTTTTTGACACCGAGATGGTCGAGCAAATGGAACTGAGCATTGACCATGTCAAATATGGATACGATGGGGAAACGAGTAGCCCAAGGTTTGCCTGTTGCTTCTTCTATGGAAGAAGGGCCTGTAGAACCAAAGCAGCTACCTATGACAGTAGTACATATGATATAGAAGTGATCTGTGTCGAGGGCTTTTCCGGGACCGATGAATTGTTGCCACCAACCTGGAGAAGGGTTCGCAGGCGTAGGGGCAGCATGTGATGAAGCGGACAATCCTGTATGAAGAAGAATGACGTTATCCTTTGAAGGGGAAAGGGTACCCCAAGTTTCATAAGCGATATCAAAAGAGGGAAGTGGTGTTGAGTAGTATGTCAATGGAAGGGGATTCCGATGGCGGTAGATGTTGTAAGTTGTGGGATTTGGACGAGAATAGGCAGGTTCAGGACCTGTTTCCGTTGAAGATGCTGTAAATGAAGCTTTTATACGAGATTCACGAGCTGCATGGGCATCGACGCAAGGAAAGTTAGGCTGAGATCTAGAGCAAGTGGCAGATGAAGATGCTCTGATGAATTGGTGTAACAAAACTCGGTGTCGGAGGAAGATAGACATTATGTAAAAAGATCAGCACGGATGGCGTTTACAGTAATAATAGTATTGATGGACCGCCGGCTGTGGGGAGCTCGCCTAGTTTTGGTCACGCAGTCTCTAATATACGGTTACACCAATTATTAATTTCATAGTGTACAAGTAAAAGAGTCAAATATGATAGATACCAGAGGATCAGAACCAGATGTGTTGAATGAGCACAGTAACAAATGTTTCGGAACTTTGTTTACCTAATACCTTAGGAGTCCTTGGCAGAATTTGTATTTTTAATTTACTTTTTCTGTTTTCGGGTGAATTACACGTGTATACCATGGATTTGTTCTCACACCTTGCACTCATTTCCGAACGATATCCATTGAATTAGCCGGCTTATGCCGACAGTGGACTCCTCCAGCAAGTCGTTTCAAAAATGCTAGCCACCCGTGGAGATGTACGACAATCCAGAAAACCCAAATCAGAAAACAGAGTTGCGACTTTTTTCTTTTTTTCTTTTCTGTCATTACTTATGGGTCCAAATAGCTCTACAGTTTCCTCACGAGGTCTCGATCGCGGTCACGATCCAAGAACGAAGAGCTGTTGACCGATCCCAACCTTCAATTCATGCCTGACTTGCCTCAGAAAACTCGCTCATCACTCCCCTCTCCTGGGGTCAAACCAGTTTCTCGTATACAATCCCGTCCTCTCTCCTCCACTACCACAGCAACTAACACCACCATCACACCTTCAACTCCTAAAGCAAAAAAACGCCCAAAAACACATGTTCCGACGCCCCCCCCAGCCCCTATCATCCATGACAACAGTCAATCATCATCATCAAACCCAACAACACCAAAACCTTCCGCCACCCGTCAGAAATTGCATGATCTCTTTCGAATTCCCCTGGGCAGGAAATCAACATCCCGCTCAAGGTCAAGGTCAAGACCAAGTAGTCCTCAAACTTCATTAGACATTCCCCCACTACCAACCCTGGATGATACTACACCTAGACCGAGGAGGTCTTCTTCCCCTCGTGCTCATCGTATATCACGTCCACGCAGTCCCTCACCAACAACACCTAGATTACTTAGAGTAACAAATGCAACACCATCCCTAGCATCAACAGCACCCTCTTTGAAACTTCCCAAATTCTTTTCTTGTAAGTTGATACAAATAAATTCCCCCAATATTTTCATGTTTATCGCCTCTCTCCATAGCACGGAATACATCAACAATTGACCACGGTCGAACTGCTGAGAATAATTCCGACATTATTCCACCGATCGTGTCAGCACCGTTGAAACGCGTGTCCTCTCTCCACCGCCATAGTCTTAAACCCATCAAGTATGCTGATGCAGACTCAAGAGCGGCCCCGAATTCAAACCTCATTCCGCCACAAAGTACTCATACTACCGCAACCACCAAAAATATGAACCCTAAAAGCGCCACCGCCTCCAGTGCTGGAAGGTTGGGATATCATGCTTTGAAAAGTTCGTTGGATTCAGGATATAGATATCGCGGCGCAACCATGGGTGTTGTTGATGAGGAAGGACGTGTGGAACTGCAGAGCAAGTCGAATACAAAAGGCAAGGCAATGGAGCCCGAACCTGATCTGAGGCTTGGCACGAAAATGAGCAGTGCTGTTCGTTCGACGAAACATGGAAGTTTCGATTTTGAAAGACCGGGATGGGGCGGGACTCCAATTCAGAGAAGTGGCAGTAATGGGACAACAGGTACGACGACTAGCGAATGGAGCAAAAATACGGATAGCATACATAAGGAAAGGGAGAGCACATATGGACCTGGACTTGCGGGTGTGGGCACAATACAGAGAGAAGCATCGATGAAACGTGCACAAGAAAGAGAGGAAAAAATGCAACTCAGGGACTTGGCTAGGAAACAAATAGTCGCTGCCGAGAAGGAGACAACGTATCACCGGCATAATACATCATCGACAAAAGCAACGCCTCATGGTTCTTCCATACCTTCAGATCATCTTCACGCATCAACTTCTACCACAGGAAAATCTAACACAGGAACCGGAAAATCCACCTCAAACACGGGCAAATCGTCTAGTATGAGCAAGGCTAGTGGGAAGCGTGCATCACATGCGACCAAGACGGCTAGTGGGAACGGCGTGGCAAGGTTTATAGGGTTGGGCACACAGCATGGGCCTTTCTCGTTCGAACCTCCAGTTCCTTCATCTACCCGAAGCACTGGGAGTAATGGAACTACTCATGAAATCCAAGTATCATGGGCCAAAACCGAGAAAGAAAGAGTACGTCTCCGCGATGAAAAGGAAAGACAACAATCGAAGGATAAGAAAAATGTCCAGCGGGGTGATCGGCCACCTGTACCCGTGCCTATGCCTTGCACGAACGTGGGTCATAGATCGGGAACAAAAGGCCGTTCGTTGGATCTAGGACTTGGACTTGCTTGGGCACCTTCTAGAGTCAGGGAAGAAGCCCTGTTGCCGTCTGCGACTTTTTTTACAAGATCGTTGAGCAATTCTTCGACTAGGTCTGGATCTGCGACTACTGCGACGGCCTCGTCATCAACTACTGGTGATGGAAGTGGACGGTCGAGGGGACGGATGATGAACCATGGCTCTTTGGATCCTGATATACAGAGATCAAAGTTGGGCAAAGAAGTTGCGGAGTTATTTAGGCATGCCGTCGATCCGGAGGGTTATGCAGCTTTCAAAACTTGTGAGTTTTTTGGGAGGCCTCTCTCCCTTTTGGTGTTTTCTTGACACTTTTTTGTTGTTGTTGTCAAGACGTCCACCAATTCGATGCGCATGAAATACCATTTGATGGACCAATGGGGATCGTTGCGCGGGTTGAACGACTACTAGCTTCTGCTCCTGGACTTACAGACGAAGCAAAACAACGTCTCTTGGATAAATTCATAAGGATCATTCTTCAACAAGCATAGTCACCGCTTCCTCAAGACCTTTCAAGCTCCTCGCAAGTCTATCGCAGTACTCATTTTGATATCACTCAGCATCTTTAACGACTGTAACCTTTTCAACTATTTAAGATATCAACTATCTATGCATCTTGTTTTCAGGTTTTCAAACTCCAAAGTATGCACTATAATCATCTTTAACTCACTACCCCCCTACTTCATTGTAGTATTTTTCAAGAAGTTCTTTTTTTTATGTTTTTGGATTCACATTGGGCTTTTTCTGTCGATTTTCATAACTACCTCTGATCACGCTTTTTCTTTCTCTTTTCTTGGCATACGCATACCTCAATTCATGTCCTCATGTTTTTGTCCTCATGTTTTTGTTTTTCTAATGTTCTGCTTGATTACGTTACTTTTTTTTCATGTCCGTAGATGGATTTGGATGTTTTACACGTTGACTATGATTCCTTGATGAATGAATGGGTGAATAAGCCGATAGGTTATATAGAGGTGTTATTAATTCCCAATGTGATACAGATAATAAAACAATGTCCACATCAACGGATAAAAGATGAAATACAAAGGATATCATGTAGTCAGGCTTCGTCGTGCAAATTCCATCATGTCGCAGGCCTTAAAGCCCTCAACCTATCAGCGAGTTTGTCATCCTCCTCTTTATGCTTTTCTTTCCCACTGAGGTCGGGCAATGTCGCAAGGTCCTTTGAAGCCAAATCGTGCTGTAGCTCAATATTGGCTTCTTCTGCAGTTTGTCGCAGGAGTTGTTCAATTTGGTCTTGAGGAGTGGAAACGGCAGTCGTTGAACTCATGGCGTCCTCCATATATGACGTTTGGACATCCAGATCAGTAAATTGGGTTTCGAATTTGTCCATGACCATGGATATCTAGAAAATTTAAAGAAGTGAGTATTGTGTCCCATGGCCAGAAATGACATTCGTAGAATGACGGACTCTTTCTAGATTCATGCTCTCCATTGCTTTATCCATACCCCGCACTACGGATGTCATGTTGCCTGTTACTTGTCGCATCGTAACGGCAGTTTCTACTCTGCTAGCGACAGCATCTATTCTGCTGGAAAGTCGGAGGAGGTTCAATGCTTCGCTCTTTTTCCGAATAGCATTGGAGGCATAAATACGGGCGCCATCGTTGTTGCCCTGTTGGAGTGCCTATGATGACGGAATTTTAGGCTGACAAGATAACCCTGGGTGTATCTGTTATATCCCTCACCTTCTTTAGTCGTGATTTCTCAGCATTTTCATCCTTTTGCGCTTTCTTCGCCTGACGATTAAGCGTCTTCGCTGTGAACTAATGACGGCCAAGGTTAAAATTCGTGGGTTAAAGAGATTAGGGTAGACCACACACTTTGAGTTGAAAAAGGGTTTCTGCACGATAAATCGTCAATAAAATCGGTGGAAAAAGAGAATTGAGAACTGACTTTCGAGGTTGCTCATGGTGTTCGTCGTAGAGGACTCAAACTCAATGAGTCGACTGTGATAGATGCAGTGTAAATCATGTGCGATGTAATCCACGTGCACGACTCGACGCGCCGGTGCCTGAGATGAAATTGTGAATCTGTGCAACACTCGAGTCCAGTATCCAGGTTTGCACAAACAGCGCGCTGGTCTGTATAACCCAGCTCTTTGTACTGCATGCTATATTACTTCAGGTCTTTATATTCAACCCATAAATTTCATTCCTGACATTCAAGTTTTGATTTTTTTAAAAGTTATTTCGCGATGCTCGCGGCCTTTGCTTTCATGACATTGTCTTTAGGTTCGTTTTGTGTACCTCGGGCAGAAATGGTGTTGGGTTAATGAGGTTTATCTGACAGCAAGTGGCCTCCTGTACGCCTCAGAACTAATTGAGGAGCATTCGCGCCTAGCAAAAACGTTAGGACAACGGAGTGTCTACGTGCGTATTGACCTATTTCTGAATCAGGGAACCCAAATGACTCGTTGTTTAGATAATTATACTACTTCACGGTCTATTCTGCTTCACTGACCGTCTACCCCTCCTGCAGACATTATTCTCAGTCGTCTGTCACCTTGTTTACCTTCAAAACTTCTCCAACACTTGGCCATTGATTTCCCTCACTTCAATAACATTCCTTGCATCCTGTGTTCTCGTTATTGCTGACCACTTTACCTGGTTTTTCTATTTTTCAAAGGTGACCAACGATGCACAACACTTGAGGATGTATCGCGGGATAGTGGCCGATACTCATAGTTTCACGGAGATTGCATCGTTTTTCGGAATTTGTGTCTGGTTTATTCCCTTGTACTTATTCCTGAGCCTCAGCGCCAACGACAATGCTCTGCCTACGACTACTTGTAAGCCTTTTTCTCAGCATGTCCAAATCCTTGCCCATTCTAAAGCTTTTGATTGTACAATAGCTGAACCAAGTTCGCCCTCTGTGACATCCTCAATGCAAACTGCAAAATCTCGTGTATCACTTATACGATCCATTTTCTCGCTTGTCTCCTTCGACGGAATAAGACAAACGACTTCGCGAAGGGATACAACAGAAGGATTGATTGCACCTCGATCTCCTGCCCCGCCTCGTTCAGCTCCTTCACATGTACCATCTTCACCTTCGTTGGGACCACGATCTCAGTATCCACCGCCGCCACCACGATCACCAAGACCTAACCCTGACGGGCAAGAAATTGAAGTTCATTTATCGCCCAAAGTAGATTCAGAATTCAAACTTCTGGACACTACGCCGAGACGGAGATTGCAATCCAACCAAAGACCGACGGGAAATGCCTTGGGTTTAGGAATGAGCTCGAGGACCACTGCTCGTTCGCTCTTAGTTGAGGATGAGTAGATTTTATTTCAAGGAGTTTGCCAAACAAAAGATTTATTTATGACGCACGTCAATAAAAGTTCGCGGCTTACTCTTAGTACATACCATTTACGCGTTCCGTGACAGGACATATGTTCAGCATTCGTTTGGCATGTACCTCTACCTTGGAAATAACCCACGCTCGCTGTATCTCGTAACTAGCTCGTACGATGAGAGACATGGTTGTCCCAGAAGAGCGCTCGTCTTCCGTGCAGGTGAAGGCCAATCGAAGGCGATTGTTGAATTTCTGCAAAAGGATCAAATAGACATTTCGAACTGCGTTAGGTTGACGAATAGAATCGTGAAAGGCTGTCTTGGGTTAATATCGGTTGATAATGGTCCGCCCGTTAACAAATGCAGATCCTCGAAATTTTACTCACTTCTTTTCTCAGACTTGTTTCTCGCCGTTATCACGAGTGCCACTGAAGTAGGCAACACAAGACCATCAGCCAAAAATCCCGAGATTGTTGCGCGTATCCACGAAGTTTGCTTCTACAGTTTGACTTCACCGACCTGGGATGATCTGTCGACACAAGATCCCGAACTGAGCCCTGATCCAACGGATTCGATCTTTAGGGAGAGCTACGCCCAATCTACAACTCCTTCTCAAGTATTCGAGCATCCCTGTATGCCTTTAACGAAAATCCTATCTTCTGGCTCTTTCTATTATGCAATTGAATCGCAATGGGATTTGTCTTCGAGGCTGGCTATTCGGCTTGCCAGAGACTCCAACCACTCAAAAGAAGCCCTGACCTTCGATGAACGATTTGTTTGGAATGAATACATCATACGAAGCTTGCTAGATTTTCGAGAAAGGTTGGAGGTACAAGAAAGAGAAGACTTGGATCGGTGTCAGTTTATCGTGAGTTTCTCTTCAATACTCCGTGAAGTGCTTACCGATTGACTTCCTTCCAGATTTTGGCAATTCAAGGTTACGTTGGGGTTTTCACGATGGCTTTACCGGCTCCGCCCACAGATGGAGCACCTGCTATCGCGACTTTGTCGTTGATATCTCGTCTGGGATGGAAAAGGGCAGGCACAAGGTTCAACACACGCGGGGTTGATGACGATGGAAACACTGCCAATTTTGTTGAGGTCAGTCTTCAATTGAACGGTCCTTGCCTGTTCTCGAATGCCTTTGCAGACGGAAACTGTTTTCAGCACTGACCAACACAGTGTTAGTTATGTGCAGGTTCGTGGAAGTGTGCCGCGTATGTTTTTGACTCGTTCTATTTATGTTTCTTGAGCTGACGAGTAACACCCAGTATTCTGGGAGCAGCAGGGCTTGCAAACATTTGGCCAACGTATCCAAATCACTCGACCCCACGCCTCCCAACCAGCATTCGAACGACATCTTTTCCAGCTTATGGAGGAGTATGGTTTGATACACGCCATAAATCTCCTTGGCCAGAAAGAAAATGAAGCTTCACTGACAAATGAATATGCTCGGCATCTCCAGATTGCTCGGGCAGCGCTTGGAGACGATCTTGGAATTACACATTTCGACTTCCACAACGCCGTCAGAATAGGTGGACATGATAATGTTATTCGGGATCTTAAGTTCGTGATGTCCGACTGCCACCGCTTTGTATTTTTTTTTTCGACCATCTCTCTCAATAGGCGTATTGAAAATATTGTTGACAACGTCGACAAATTCGGATTCACCATGTGTGATTCCCCTTTGGATGACATAGTCACTGACCAGAAAGGGGTCTTCAGGACAAACTGCTTAGACTGGTAAAGAGATTATCTTGCATGGACACTAAACACAGCATTGATTCGCCATCCAGCTTAGATCGTACAAACTTTGTTCAGGACATACTCTCGCGAACTACACTAGAGCAGTATCTTCTTCTTGTTCGACGTGAATGGTTACAATCCCACACCCTTTGGACAAATCACCGCGAGCTCTGGGCAGAGAATGGGGATGCTTTGTCTCGTATATACGCAGGAACAGGCGCTCTTAACACCAGCTTCACAAGGAGTGGGAAACGCACTCTGGCTGGTACGTCCATCATCCGTGCAATGTATAGTATAGTGTACTCAAATTTCCCAAGGTGTTCTATCTGACGCAACGAAAAGTGTATCACGAGCCTACATAAACAATTTTCAAGATAAAGGAAAACAAGTTGCGATTGATATGTTTTTGGTATGGTGTACGCTTGCTCTTGGAGGCCAGTATCTCACTGTCTCTTCAGGGAAATTTGAGTAATCAACGTCAAGTTACCATATATGATCCAGTCCATGACCAGGTCAGAGCAACTCTTGAACAAAGGTAAGATCAGGTATTTATTACCTTAGCGCAGCGCTGATTTTTCTATCACAGATCGTCAGAATATTCAACAACAAAGAGTTGTCTGTGTTTTGTCGGAACTTGGAACTTGAACGGCAGAGTATGTCGTACGCCTCTGCGATCTATCTTAGCTCATGGTCGCCCTTAATACCCAGTCACCATCAGAGTCCTTACTTCCGTGGCTTTTTCCTCGACCAGGCAAGTGTGGACCATGGCTTCGCTCACGTATTCGCTCACCGTGTGGTCTTAGGCTTCAACGAGTTCGTTGATTACCGTCAACCTAGTCCTGGATGACACTGATAAGTCCTAGGCCTGATATATTTGTACTTGGTTTTCAAGAGATAGTGCCTTTGACTGCACAGCAGATCGTTCAAACGGACCCGGAAAAAAAGCGAGTTACGTATCACACTGTTTGTCGACTTGATTCTGACCTTTCCATGTGGTAGGCGTATTTGGGAAAAGAAAATCCTGGACACTCTTGATCGCCGTCCTAACAAGAAGTGCGATTACGTTCTTCTCAGGAGTGAACAGGTATCTGATCTAATCACATTTTGGTTATTACCCCTTATCTTCTCTTCCTATAGTTGGTTGGGACCGCCTTACTGGTGCTGGTGCGTTCGGAATTGACAGCTGTCATAAGAAATGTAGAAGGAACGTCAAGAAAGGTACATTTTCACTCTCTTGCGTGGCGCAGTATCCTCAGTGTCATCAAATACGTTAGACTGGTTTACGCGGCATGTCCGGAAATAAAGGCGCAGTGGGAATCCGGCTAGATTATCACGACACCAGCTTCTGCTTCTTGACGGCTCATCTTGCGGCTGGTCATACGAACGTTGAAGAAAGAAACGCCGATTATCACACAATCGTGCAGGGGTTGCATTTCCAGAAGGGAAAAACAATACAGGGTCACGAGTGAGGGATAAAATGATCTGGTTCATGAAAGCTGCATTAACGCCATGCAACAGAAATGTGATCTGGCTTGCCGATACCAACTACCGCATCGATCTCGACAATGCTAGTGTAAGATCGTTAGCGGAACGCGACGACTACGACCCGCTTTTTGCGGCTGATCAGGTTTTATTGCCATCTGTCTGATTTGTTTAGCGGCTTTGACAAATGCTTTGCTTTAGCTGCGACAAGCGATGGATATGAAAACTGCATTTTCAGAGTATCAAGAAGGACCCTTGTTATTCCGGCCCACGTATCGATATGACCTTGGAACTGACACATATGATACGAGTGAGAAAATGCGAATACCAGCGTGGACAGGTAGGTATCAGTCATAATCTCCGTGCTCTCAAACTGACAGCCAAGCAGATCGTATATTGCACCGCGGAAATCAACTTAGCCTCTCCGTTTATTCTAGGGCTGAGTTACGAGGATCTGACCATAAACCAGGTCCGCAGCGTGCTCATCCATTCATTTTATTTCAAGTGTCAAATTTAATACAGTATTTGCAATCTACAACACCAAGGTGCGAATAATTGATCGCGTAAAGAAAACAACTTTGTCGCAAATGCTTCTTGAGAGTATTTCCTCCATGGAGCCTGGCGAGAAGTTGGACAAGAAACTCGCCAACCTTACTATACCAGCAGACACCAGACAATGTATGAATTTGGTCATACCCCACTCCTCAAGCCACTGATGTCGTGACCTATTTTAGTACCGCCTCCTAGCTCAGACGAGAATTCTTGGTGGGACACGCCAGGTATCTCTTTGTGTTGTCTTTCGCTGTTAATCGCTTCTCTAAACGACGTAAACAAAGACTGCCCTGCAGGTGTGATACCCATAGCCGAACTCGAGAAGTTGGATCTCTATCGAAAAAATAATCCTTTTGATTTTTCGGAAGATTCCTCCCTCACCTCTTCACCTTCTTCCTCGGATGAAGAGCTATATACACATGCTCTCTCCCTACCAACGCCTATGGAACCTGTTCCAGCATCGACACGGAGACCTCCCCCTCCCCCTCCTAGATGACAGCGTTTGGGATATTTAGAATGAGATGACCAACGGCAACTTTATTAAAAGATGTGCAGTGGAAGGAAAGCTTAAATTGTAAATGAAGAAGACAATATTTACACACATACCCCGGGCCCATGCGATAGCAGTGAAAATCCAGCATGACCACACGGCAGTGATACATTATATAAGACCTTGCTTCTTAAGATCATCGTAAGTCTTGCGATTATAAACGTTGCCTTCATCGTCCTCAAGCTCTTCCATGGTTTCCTGTTCGAAGATTTCATGACGTCCTTCTTGCTTTAATTTCTCAGCCACTATGAAGAATTTGGAGAATTAGCGTATAAAAGGCGCTATAAGCTGTATGACATACGAGAAAGTGCATCTTCAATGCGAGTAATTTCATGGAAATGTTTGGTATTTGGAAGGCCTAGGGCACGCATACCGAATGCATGACGTGATTCCTATAAAATAAAAAAGGTGGATTGGAAGGATTGAAGAGAGAATCAGGGAATGGCACAGACCTGGAAATGACGATCGAAATTTTTCCTGAAATGAGATACTTTAGTCTTTGGAAGCTGGTCAGAAGAGTTTCAAAAACGTACCGCCCCATGTAGACATGATCTGAACAAATTTCACATCGATACTCCACTCCCAAACCATGCAACTTATACAGCCAATAGGGAATGGGCTTTCCGTCCCATCCTAGTGGAAGCTTTAGAGGGTTATAAATCCTCTCTTCCTCCTCCTCTTCCTCGGCACCACCGTCAGTGGCGGCGGCGGCCGGGGCAGAAGCGGGTTTGGACTGCTCAAGAAGCTCTTGTTCACGTTCACGAGAAGTGAGAGAGAAACGCCGTTCTACATTTGACTTGGTTTCGTTCAATGTTGAGAATAATGAGACGAGAAGATCGGTGGCCAAATGAGTGTAAAAGGCAGAATTCCGAAGACGAATTTTTGCTGTAGACTGGGTGGTCTGGTGAGAGGACTCAACCGTTGCAGGACCATTGGGGTTAGCACCCGGTTCCCCGGATGTCGCTTGCTTGGCGACAGCTTTTAGGTGCCTTTTCGAGGTAAGATGGGCATCATATACAGTTTGTTTAGAATAATGTTTCTGACCTGGAGATATGCTACATAAGGCTCAGGTTTGCGGAGGAGTATGAAAGTATCTCACATGATGCACACCATATACCAGCATTACCATCACCATTTTTCTGGAGCTTCGAGTCAGAACTGTCTTCCCAACCTAGTATTTCACGGGCTTCCCACTTTTTGTCAAAGTTCAGTACTGCTTCACGTTGCCGAGTGTCGACGTCCACAAGAGGCTGAGCCTTCTTCATAAACGACAAGAGATAACTTTGAAGATTTATTATGTAACTGGTATTTCTTCATCAGCCGTTGAGCAATTCTAAGAAAAATTTAACCCCACGTTTCGAAATCTTTAGTAAACCGAGTTTCTTTTGACAGATCAGAATGAACTGGGTTATTCTGAGCTGCAAGCAGGAGGTCAAGATATTGTAGATATCCTGGCCTTTTTCCAATGTTTTTCAAGTTGTTATATGCAGTGTGATTGACATAAAGGTCAAGATATCTCCCGTACGCTTCTTCCCCGGAGAAAAGTAGAGCAATGGCTGCCAAAGTAATTGGAGGATAAATTTAGAATATCAAGTTAGTGGTAAGTAGACGTTAAATTGCACGTACGATCTTCTTCCTCGAACTCCTCATCCCCATCTTGAACTGGTTCCTCGAGGAATGCAGCAATTTCAAAGTCGGATGCTAGTGGTACAGCGTCAGGGTATTTGTTATGATGATCTTGTATTTTGTGCAACCGCGCATAGAATTCTGACAAGTCATTTTGGTGAGATGGGGAAGAAAGGGCATCTAGCTCTGTTTTTCTCGCGTCCTCGTCGTGGTAAAGGTCGTTCAAGGTTGCGACCCTCGAGAAAAGTCTGTCCAGAATTTGGGAAGCTTTGTGTTCGTTTTGAAGGTTATGGCTATGTGTAACCTGTGGACGAGAAAGTAGAGTATATAGAGCTCTGTGAAAGCGCTCGATGTCTTCATGGGTTTGCCGTTGAATTTCTAGGATAGAGTCCATGGTTAGTTGCAGTCAAAAATCCGTGCCAGGTCTTGTTCAAACTCCGCATTTCTCTTCAACCATCATCAAAAATGGCTGGCATCAACGCAGGGGACGAAGTACTCACCGTCTTCAATACATCTCCTTCTTGTACTGATTAATTTTATATAGAAACTTGTATTTGAGTCATCAGAGGCTGTCTCCGTCGTCTCCACCTTCGACGACCTCGGTTTGAAGGAAGACCTCTTACGCGGCATCTACGCGTACAGTGCGTATTGTTAACATCTTACCGTACATTGTAGCTCATACAGATAAAAGACTTCGAAAAGCCGTCTGCTATCCAGCAGCGGGCTATCCTGCCGATTACGCAAGGTAGAGATGTCATCGCTCAAGCGCAGTCTGGTACCGGTAAAACAGCAACTTTCTCCATTTCAATCCTTCAATCCATCGACATCACCCTTCGGGATGCTCAAGCACTCGTTTTATCACCCACCCGAGAATTGGCAACTCAAATTCAGTCTGTCGTTCTCGCTCTGGGTGACTATATGAACATACAATGTCACGCATGTATCGGGGGTACATCCATAGGAGAGGACATCAAGAAACTCGAATACGGCCAGCATGTCGTGTCAGGGACTCCTGGTCGTGTTTTCGACATGATTCGAAGGAGAAGTCTGCGAACACGAAACATCAAAATGCTGGTGCTCGACGAAGCTGATGAACTTCTCAACAAGGGCTTCAAAGACCAAATCTATGAAATTTACCGCTTTCTTCCTCCTGCTACGCAAGTGGTACTTCTGAGTGCTACGCTGCCTTACGATGTTTTGGAAATGACGACGAAATTCATGACGGACCCCATTCGAGTCCTCGTGAAACGTGATGAATTGACCTTGGAAGGAATTAAACAATTCTTTGTAGCTGTGGAAAAGGAAGACTGGAAGTTCGACACTCTTTGCGACCTGTACGATACTCTCACAATCACTCAAGCTGTGATTTTTTGTAACACACGGCGAAAAGTTCGTCATAGACATCTAGCCGTTGCCATGCTGTTAACACTGATGTCTTTCAGGTTGATTGGCTCACCGAAAAAATGCGTGCATCTAATTTCACTGTATCATCTATGCACGGTGAGATGGTGCAGAAAGAACGTGATACCATTATGGCAGAATTCCGTGGTGGAACATCGTGAGTTTCTTCACTGTTTCAAGGATCTGTTATTTATTTTGTCTCTAGACGCGTCTTGATCACAACAGATGTTTGGGCCAGGGGCATTGATGTCCAACAGGTTTCATTGGTCATTAATTACGACCTTCCAGCGTAAGCATCTTGTTAAAAGGTCTCACCTTTGTGCACTTAGTAATTTGGACTTGCACTTTAGAAATCGTGAGAATTACATCCATCGCATCGGCCGATCAGGGCGCTTTGGCAGGAAAGGTGTGGCTATCAACGTTAGTTTTTAGTTTTGTGGCCTGGCATGCCTTGCTCACACCACTCATAGTTTGTTACCGTTGACGACGTACGCATATTGCGTGACATAGGTGTGCAAAAAATTATCGGCTTTTGTTGACCCTACTTAATATTAACATGGTTCTATTCTCAGAACAATTCTATAGCACCCAAATCGTAAGCCAATTCAAAATATATTACCTCATACTCAGAATGCTCACATTGCTGCAGGATGAAATGCCAGTGAACGCCGCCGAGCTCATCTAATCGACCCTCAAAAAGTACGCAACGCTTTTCTTGGAGACGGGGGCTGCCGCACCCAATCATGTATATATGTATAGTCATAGAAATTTTTATGACGGACGTCTCGTCAATGCTTTGGTTTTATTTTATTTGTAATTCGTACCTTACGAAAAACAATATCATTGTCAGACGTTGTCAGTTTGACCATTCATATCTTTTTCATTGTAAAATTTCCGAGGTAAACAAAAATACCGATGAATCGTATCGGAGTCATCAAACTCTGGGCAGTAGGTACTTGAATATCTCGATAACGTCTGTATCAGTTCGTTGACCGAAGGTAGGGAGTTTTTGGAAGGGTGTCGAAAGGTATCATGATAGTTTACCTCGCAACTGTAATAGATCTTACCTAAAATGACATCGTGAATGGAATATGCATACCTGATACATATTATAGATTTAGGCCGGGGGCACACGTAGAATCGTCGTAGATGCAACGAACTTGCGGGCAGCAGGCATCGCGCTTCGGGGCCCTCGGCTAAGCTGGGCTTTGGCGAAAATCACTTGGGTCACCGCGTTCTTCAACTTGACACTGGCATCATAGACGCAAATAGCGCCGCCATATGTAAGGCGATAAAGATAGAGTCAGTAGGGTCAGGGGCTGCCTCGAGGACTCTTGTCCCGGCGGCGTGCGGTAAACGCAGCCGTAGATGTCGCCTGAAAAGAATATGCAGCTCAAAATTAGGGCATGGAGAATACGACTCCCATGCTCGTTCTTAATCACCGTCCATTTTTTACGATGTTCATTCATATAACAAGCGAGACTGCATGAAAACTCACAGCAATGATTCATATTGCTAATTTTATGAAAGGAAGTTCTGTTGGACTTTGTAAAATTTTGACAAGCCAACCATCCAAAATTTTCGGAGGCCATTTGAGTATGCATGATGCAAGACGACTGTCAGGTTCATGCGACGGTGTTAGATTGTTGAGAAGACATCTGTAATCGCTATAAGAAATTGCCCATGAACAGGTCACACGCCGTGCTTGTCGTTAATTAAGAGGAGTGAAAAAGATCCGAGAACTTCCTAGGAGCAACATTGGGATCGTAAGGAAAGGACTAAAAAATTTCTGCAGAGTTCATCGAACCTTTTTTTTTTTTTTTGAGATTATCAGATTGACACCAAGCTTACTTGTCTTCTGCTTGCAGCAAGCGTTGTCATCGGACCTATACTCCCTTGATTATGGCCCAATTCCCAGGGCTGTGTATGGTGAGAGAAGTACCCATTAAACAAATTTCTTCAGCGATTCTTCGGTTGATCGAAGACTTGGCGAATTTTTTTAATGTGGCTGAATGTGATTCCTCTGGGTGCCATTCATCCAAGAAGACGATTGTCACGCGGCAAATTAGAGAGAAACAGTTGATCGCATCCTTGATTGTAGTTTAGATGGGGGTCGTTGTCACCACCAAAAGATGGTTGCGGTAATTAAGGAGATTTTCAATTATGAAATTACGCGAGTGACATGGCGTAAATGCGACGCCTATAAGAACGACTGCAATTTTTTTAATGCACATAGTTATAGCTTTGTTTCCTGATGTGTTATTGGAGGAGGTGAGCTCAAACATTGACGCATACTGTGCTGATGAACTCACGGATGTGGACGAGTATAGAGTGCGTAATTTCTACAAAACGTAGGTGATATTTGCCATCTACAAATCATTGGAGGGCTCACATTCAAATGTTCTGAAAGGTGTGGTCACGGGGTTACACAGGTACAAGCATTATCGCTCGAACTGAAGGCCATACTGACGCTGGCCGTACTACAGCCAGACGAGGAGGTATGTTGATTTCTGTTGTGAATCGTAAACGCACAAGATAAAAACAGTGAAACAGATAAAATGTGATCTCGTGAACTGCAAATTTAGTCCTGCTCATCCAAAAGAATGCCAGCCACCGCAATGCACTCTAACATGTTGGCAATAGTAAGGTTTTCTTCCACCTTTTGCGCTCACACACTGAAGCTGTTGAACGCACCAGTCGTCAATATCCTCAACAATACACTCCTCATTTGGAGAAAAGCTGTCCAGCATGCGGCAGTTGATATAAAAACGATTCACCATGATTGTCGACATCCAGCGCCAGAAGTGCAAGGATGACGATTATTAAAATTCGCGTACTTGGCTTTGATTAATGATACAAGACCTAAGTAGTAACTGTCAATGACATCCCTTCGCAACTAGACGCACTGAAGGTCAAAATTGCAAGAAACTGGCTGTAAGATAGTCAGTCAGGCAGGGTAGAAACTGACGAGAAAGGTGTGTTAAGGGTCTCCAATGTCATGCTTCTTTTTCATCTGAGCAAGTTCTTCCTCTCTTCTCGCAATGTCGGCTTTTGCAGCAGCAGCGTCTTGCTTCGCTGGCATATGATATAAGACCACAATGTAACGCTCTTGCAAGTGGAAACCGTTCAAGTGATCAAGAGCATTTTTGGCCTGGAAAGAATACAGTTAGCAGCTTGAGATGTTAGCATACAAAAGTCACCCTACGTCCATAACATCATCATATACGACAAAAGCCGTTCCTCTCGTTTTCTGCTCGTTTCCTATGCGAATCTGGCGGATACTGCCATATCGTCCAAATAGGTCGTACAAGTCATCACCTGTGATTTGGTAGTTTAGGTTTTTTACGAAAAGCATACGATTGGCCCCTGCAGGCGCCTTGGTCTTAGGAGGTGCATTAGCATCTCCATTTTAGTTCAATTATGGGTAACAACTTACCGTTGGTCTTGCGAGAGCCATGATGGTTCCAGGAACAAGTCTAGTTAAGCCTTAGGAATTTGCCGGGCCGATGTTCATTTGTATCTATTGATTCCGTTTAAATTCTCAACAAGTGGGTTACAGAGTTCGAATCGTCACTACTTGGGACATACGACACTTGGCATTGGGCACCTATATTGGACGGTTGTAATAACAACACTTCACGCATACAATGACAACAAGAAATTCGTCAGACTTGATAGTTCTTAGATCCAAGAAGATGCCAAATAAATAATGGTAAAAGTTTGGGCAGCTTGATTTAAAACTACTTGGTGTAGAGTTTAAACATAATTAGCCAAAAAGGCAAGGATAGTTGTCAAGCAGAAGGTTGCCTCTACTGTTGGGGAGATCATCTTGTCAAATTTGTTTGAGGATCCATGTGAAGTCGGTGAACTAGCTGGGGTCATGTTCGATGTCTGACTCGAGCTAGTTTGCGAGGCAGATATTGATGTGTTTGACGGACCGACGAGGAAATAATTTCCTGCAAATGGGTTTCCTAAACCAACTGCTTGTACGAAGTTGGTGAGGTTGAAATTATTCCTCGGCGTCGAAGCATTGACTAGTGTTGGCGCAGATGTACTAAAGTTGCTGGTTTGATTGTAAACGAGAACGACATATCTGGGAAAGCACGTGACTCTGTTGAGTCTAAGATCAATAAAGAGTATTAGAAAAGTAACCGATGAGGGTCTGAGCCTGCTGGAGGCGTCGGAGGAATAAATTCCTTAAGAGCGGCAGTATTATTGGTTAGCTGCCCTGACACGGGATCGGCAGTGAAATCTCCTCCAAGGAAATGCAGAATATCGGCAGCGGTATGTGTTTGTGGGGTAGGCGCATCTGGATCAACAATAGCCAGAGAAAATGGGCTTGTAGGTAACGCAGCACCGGCAGTAACCAAAAAGAATTTGGGTTCTATTGCGGTTTCTGTCAATAGCAATGTTGTTAGATCGTTGTGGGTCATGAGAAGTAAGACTGACGTTCTCTGGATAGCAAAACTCCTGGGAGTACATTTACACTTTCCGTAGTCACAGCGTCTGTAAACGAAACGTTGACTAGAGCAACAGGATTGAATGTGGCAATAACATCGGGAACAATGTGAGACGACGAAAAAGCATTTGTAACATTCGTAAGGGGCGAGCTGGTTCCTTGTGCAGAGGCTGACTGGAGCACCAATGCAACGGACAAAATGGCAGAAAACATTTTCACAAGGAAAGAGGGTTTAGCAGACCCAACTTATATGAGAAAATGAGGACACTGTCCTAAAGGACCGGTAGGAAGGTCGTGGGAGCGCATAAGACCGTTGCCGGGCTATAAAAAACGAAGCTGCGGAAGAGTGTGTAAAATCAAATCAACCCGCCTGTATTGTGCGTGGAGCATTTAAACATATTAAACTTGGACGAGAATCAGGTCGCATGAAGATGCTAGTAGAGCCGACAGCCAAAATGTTCCATGTTTCTTCACACTTCGTAGGGGCTCGTAGGGGTAGCAAAAAATCCATGGCCTCTGCGTGAGAAGTAGCTAAGCATCTGAGCATCATGTGTTGACTATAGGATAGGCGACGCGGATTTCGACACGTTGGGTGAGAAAATATGCCTGTCCGAGTCGGGCAGGTTCGGGAACAATATGTATACCGCCGAAAAAAGACAAAACACATTGGCTACAATATTAGCCTACGTAGTAAATGGATAAACATTCTCGAGTACTCAACTTCTTTTCGAAAAGATAGGTAGGACTTACGAAGAGATGGAACAAGGGGAATCATTTCTTTTTTGATTTTGCACCTTTTCTCATTAATCTTTCAACCTCAGCGCACCCATTCTGTCCTCGTGTACACACAACAGTCGCGTCCCCAGTCCCTGCCGCCGTATCCGGAATAAGGCATTTTATGTCCTCGACGTTAGGGCAAGGACAATCCTTCGGTCGCGCAACGCAGTCCAAGGTTGCTGGGCACAGGTATTGCGAACATGATACTAAGTGGCGACACAAGATCTAAGTTCTATGAAGTACTATTAGGAATAATCGACACACCGGCATCGGAGTATGCAGGCCCATATTTCTGTTGTGGATGCTGCTGCTGCTGCTGCTGCTGCTGACCGAACATGGATTCGAAGATATTAAATTGGGCGGATATGAGCTGTAAGCTCGCCAAAAAGAGGAATGCAAGTATGAGGGATTTCGACATGATGAGGTCCTGACAAGACTCTTAAGGTTCGTCAATGCTTTTTTCTTACATAATACGTTCTGGGAATTATTCAATATTTTTTTAGTCTATATACCAACAAACGCTTGATGACAAGGAATCCAAGCTTTGCTTCCAAGTAGATACATAAGTTATGTATGACCTAGCCGTGACCCAGTAGATTCTGTGTAAATAATTAAAAGTGGGTAGAAATTGAGAAGATATATAAGATGAATTGTACAAATCGAGGAATATGGACATTTATGCAGGTCGTGTTGTCAATAGATAATTGTCGGAATGGATAGGGCGTTATGTGATGGATGAATATTCTTGAAAGAGATAGCTGGAGTTCGTCCACGTCGTCATAACATCTGCTCGCCACTTTACTCATCTAGATCATCTTCCTCCATCATTCGTCGCAACTTTTTCCTAACATCAATCCTCATAGGTGAACATGAAGAGGATAGATCAAATCCCGGCCCCGCATGTGTAGAAAAGGAGGGCCCGCGATTTTCAATCACCCCCTTTGGCGTTCCAGTCGTGGACTTCGATTTCACTAGTGGTGTAGCCTCAAACTTCAGTGTTTCGAGAGTGGCCTTGCGCAGAGTCTTCCGATGTGGCAGGAGATTTTCTTTCAATGAGTCCGTATTCGTCTCAACGTCGGATACCCTTTCAGGGTTAAAATCAGCAGGATATATAGTGATGTGTGCGTCTTGGAAGACAACAAAACCGGGGTAATGAATGGACTGTGGATCCGGCTGAGGTGGTAGTTCTCGAGGAATATCAATTGGAACAGCAGCAGCTGGTCGGGTTGAAGACGTGCTAGATGCTACAGTATGGGCTGACAGCCCACTTGAAGAATGGTGAGCTGATGATAATACACGTCGTGATGATGTGAGCGTCTTCCTTGATGACAATGAGGGAATTTGAGTAGGATTATGCAAAAAAGAACGCTTTGCAGGTTCCCCTCCATGGTTTTTGGGTAGGCCAAAATCCAGAACTCTGGCAGGACTAGCTGAACCAGCTAAAACGTCACTGAAGCGAGCAGGCGACGCCTTCGCTAACGACATGGGTGTCTTGCATGTCTTTTCGGGAGCGAAGATGCCCTCTGAATTGAGAATTCGGCGTTTTGTGGGACTATAGGGATTTGGACTCCCAGGAGAAAGTGGACGTTTGTGAGACCGGTCCGACTTTGATGGGAGGTTGGGGTAAGTGGGAAGAAAGCGCTCTAGTGGCAGCTCTTGCAAAGGCCCAGGACGCTGCATGGGACTGTGGACAAAGGTAATAGGATGAAGATGTGAAGCGCTTTGTCGTCAAGAACAGTCTTAAAACAAAAAGCCACTGAGTTGAACTTGAACAATGCAGAACCCTCGTGGCGGTGTCACGGTCGCGTTATGTCACGCGTCGCGAATCTCATTAAGCAATCAAAAGTACGTAAGCTACCTATCCTCATCATCCACGTTCCGTCAACATTACTACATCAAATACCCCTGTACCCGTCGCATTAGGCCTTCCTAGAACAATGTTCCCTGAGGGCGTGGTAAGGTCGTCAAAGTCTCCGAACAGTGTCGCATCAGATAGGAACGCTGCAGTTGTCTCGTAGGAAGCTTTGAGTAAAGGCGATGGGTTCGTAGAAATACCCCTGCGATTGAATGGTTTGTATCCTCCATCAAATGTCTAGCTATCATTAAGCAAAAATTCAAAGGCAATCTGGCAAAACACTGTACCATATAATCCGCAATAAGCTCAAGATGCCTTTTGTTGACGTCGATGTTGTAGACCGCAAAGATGCCTTTCATCTCCCGAAGAATTGCCGCCCGAGCCATCTCTACACCATAGGTCTTCAGAATTGCATAGATGTCATTGGAGTATATATCGTCGTCTTCCAATATACTCTCGTCGGAACTTGAAGCAAACTCCCACATCCCGCGTAGATTAGACCCATTTGTTGTCAGCTGGACGCCAGGGTGAGCATGGACGGAGGTATGGGCGAGAGTAGTGGTAATGTACCTTTGTTTCGGGCTCTGCACCTTTCTGGCTGTCGTCTTTGGTCTGAAAACAATTAGAGATCCCAGGAATCTCTCGGACCACAGTTGCACGGCATGCACGTTCAACAATGCCCACAAAAAGTAGCTTTGGCATATCAGACATGAACTGGACAATCGACGGTTTGAATTCTACAATATGAAGAACTGGAAGGACAGACTTACCTCGAGTTTGAATGCACACTGCGATTCGTCAAAATCGAAAGCAATTGCATGTTGTAAATGCCGCTGAAAGAGTCCTGATACACGGTCAACTAACGATTTGAAGGACGTGGACTTCGGTTTCTTTAGACTCGCTTCATCCCCATCCAAATGCTCGTCACCAGACGCGTATGCTGTCTCAATAGCAGCATCGTTATACGGGTTATCCTCTTCGCCGTCATCCTCGTCGTCGCTATCGTACGTTGCCTGCTGCTTTCTTTGTTTATTGTGTTTTACTTCGTCAGCGTCACCATCACCTGCCTCGCTCTCCTCATCAGCATTTTTCTTTGTTGATATTTCTGTATCTTCATCGTCGTCCGCCTCACCCTCCTTGGACTTGGCCTTTTGTCCCTGTCCCAGCTGAGCCATTTGACTCTTTAAATCAGCATCAAGTTTCTTCATTTCCTTCAACATCTCTTTCTTGAGCGTTAAGGGGAATTTGACACCAAATGCAGCCAATATTTCTGCTGGTTGTAAGTCGTGTTCTTCTTGATACTCGTGTTTGGGATAGAAGGTGATATTGACGGTGAATTGAGTACGGCGGGCTTCGTCCTCTACTCGCAACTGCTCATGCACAAGGACATTGTCGATGATCTGAGAAAGAGTGATGCGACTGGCTCGTTTGCAGAATAGGCTAATGTCGTGTGGCGAAATCCCACGCCTAACTTTCATTGTCATTGATGGCGTTTTTGGCTTTTGGGATGCGGTCATGACGATTTCTCGTAGACGAGGGATACCCAGGGTTACGTTTGCAGCACCATGACCTAATACGACCTTAGTATATATCAAATAAGATGTAATACAGCATACCAGCAAAATGGAAGGTATTCAGTGTCATTTGTGTAGAGGGTTCACCCACCCTTTGCAAAAGAAACACGTTTAGAACAGATTGGATGTGATCATACCGCAACGTACCCTTGTGATGCCAGCAGTCCAACTGCCTCGCCAGGGTCAACCAGACTCCTCATATACTTGTGATTCATGAGGGCCCGGAAATCATTTGGATCCATCGGGCTTCTGCGAGTTTTATAATTTGTAGTTGTTGGCCCCGCTTCCGCGAGTAATTTTTGGGGATTCGAATTCACATATTCGTCCACTGCTACGGCAAACTCCTCCGATGTACTTCCCAAGAATCGAGTTGGGTCAAACATGGCCAGAGGAGGATCATATTTATCTCTTTTTGCAGGTTTGTTCTTGTCGGGGCGATCAAGAGATCGCTTCAAGACCTTCTTCATATATGAAACAGCTTTACGGGCATCGACAACATTTTCGACTTGATAGGGCTTGAGACGGCGAGCGAAGGTGACATTATTTTGTGTAATGAAATTGAATTGATAGAGGTGTTTCTGTTTTGTCACATCGAGAGCGTCACCCCCGTAGGCAAACTGGTATACTGAGTTGTCGCTTCCTCGAACAGTATTGTCGTAATGCACTCGAATACCCTCCAAGTGCTTGATTAAGCATCGTTGTAGGTATCCAGACCGCGATGTTTTCACGGCTGTATCGATGAGTCCTTCACGTCCAGCCATACAGTGGAAGTAAAACTCTTGTGGCTTAATACCAGTCAAGAACCTACTGGCAACATAGCCACCGGCGATTGCTTTTGTTTCAAATGATCTGAAAGAAGGGAGAGTCTTCCCGCTAACCATCACAGGAACCCGTCGACCTTCCAATTCCTGTTGGCCGAGAGCACAAGAAATCTGCCGTACGTTCACCGCAGAGCCTTTGGCACCAGAAAGAGTCATAGTCTGCATGTGGTTATATGGAAACTTGCGGAGGAGACCACCCGGTAAGCAGGCATCAGAGATAGAGGATGTCAGCTTAGAGAGCTTCGTCTTAACCGACATATCTAGCCCAGCCATTTTATTGTCATCGCGAAGGACATCCTCGAGCAGTGATCTGAGAGAGCTTGATACTTCTGCCTTTGGTGCATTGCTGAGCGAAGGAAAGTTTTCGACAGCTCCCTCCCATCCAAGGTTTTTTCCGTATCTGAGAAGGTCGTTTCTTTTTTTGTCGCCAGTGGGAGTAAGCATTAGATCATCCATGCGACAGGTGAATGCCCGATGTTGTAGAAATTTAGTGAAAAGGCGGCTCAGGATCCCTAGAAGTTTTCCCGCAATATCAGCACCATACAGCTCATACACAGAGTGAACGAGACCGTAATCAGATGCACCAAACGCGGCTTTATCGAGGACACCACAGAGAAGTTCTCCGTCCATGAAGATTACTTTGTCCTCTTGCGAATCCGCTCCCCAAAGCTTGCCTGGAACTTTGGTCTTCGCATCTAGGTTTATCCCTGCATATGGATATGGTGTAATATTCTTGAGCACTGTAGAAATCTAAAGAAACCTATGAGTAAAACTGTAACACGTCAGATTGAGGACACATTTACGATCTGTTTTCCCGTCCATAGGGGTTTTGGCTTCCAAATTGTTGGCGGCAAGGTGCAGAGACGCGTATCTGCGCGGGGCTCGTCTTCAGGACGCAGTGCTCCATATAATAATTGGAAGTATTCCTCCCGATCAAAAAACGTATTTTGACTGGTCATCCAAACACCGGCCACGACGTGATCTTGAATGAGTCCACGGATTGGATTTCCCGAAGTTGGTACCAAATACTGATTGTCGGTATTGGCAATCATCATAGCTTCAGCACGTGCTACATGATTTTCTGAAAAGGAATGTCAGTAGCTGGAATTGACAGCGCATTGTTGGAAGCCCACGAGGAAAATGTATGTTCATCTCTGAATGTGGCTGTCAGTTTGAGAGCTTTATGAGTTACTGGGAGTGCATACCATCACCGTCAAAATCGGCTGTATTTCAGGATGAAAAGTTAATTAAATATACGTTGCAAAAATAGGGTCCCACCATTATAAGAATTGCTGTGAATACATCAATAATGGAGGAAGGATATTATTGCTATCGACAAACGAACCAGTTGGCGTAGTGCATACGGATCGTTTTTTCTCCTTGGAGGACACGCGCTTTATGAGTCATCATACTAGGCTTGTGTAATGTTGGTTGACGATTCAGAATCAAGACGTCTCCGTCGCGTAAATGTCTGTATACTTTCTTGTTCACAGCTGCCGTGCGTGTGTAAAGACCATGACGACCCGAATTCGTCCTATCGCCTTCTTGCGGCGTCAAAAGCTGATTTGCGATGGCGGTCCGTTGTTCAACTGTCAGTTTATCCTGGTAACACATTACTATGTTGAACATTAATTAGAACAGGCGACTCTTACTAGAGATTGTTGATGGCCATCCTCATATTCAACCAAGGTTGCTCCTGGATATCCATGAGGACCCGTGATGACAAGTTGCCGCATTTCATGGAAGTTGGCTGGAGTTACAGGCTCCGGGAAAGTCAGCTTCCTTGCAAATACGGGGGGTATCCCAATTTCATTCGGCTCAATATTAACATCTGGCGAAATGACGGATCGTGCGGCATAGTTAACACGCTTGCCCTGTTATGGTCTGAGGTCGGATATGGAAAAAAACCCATTTATCAAAACACACCATCATATGCTTTCGGAATAGACCCTCCTTTTTTTCAAGCCCCTGCTTAACGCCAGCAGGGGGCAGTTTGCCTTGACGTACAATCTGAGGGTTCTTGCTGCTGTCCATAAAACTATTGACATCGATTTGAAGCTGTACCAGACGTTCCAGCAACGCTGCCATAATATTTTTTCGCGCAGATTCATCAAATTCAGGCGTCTTTTGCGACGCTCCTTTAAGAGTGATATTCAGATCTCGCATGCGATATGAGGTCTGTAGCACTCTTGAAAGCAGTTCATTTTGTGGATGTTCAAAAAGAGTATCGCCCAACTTGGCGGGAGGTCGAAAACGAGTAGGAGACACAGGGATGACATCCAGGAAGAACATATCCGCAGAAGCAAATGAAAGGTGATCTGGGGATAGAGGTGCAAATGGTCCATGTCGTCCAAAGACCAAAGCACAGATGATGGCTTCGTTATGAAATAAACGTCGGAGGTGTGCGCGACATTCTTCGGGGGCCACGACCCGTTCGTTCCGACCTCGTGATGTCTTGACTTTTCCATTTGCAGCCCTAGGAAGAGACGGCGCGGCTGTATCTTTTTCACTCATAACATCCTCGCCTTCTTCGTCCTCCTCCTCCTCCTCCTCCTCCTCCTCCTCCTCCTCCTCGCCCTCCTCCTCCTCAGCTTCAGATCCCATTTCGATGTCTCCGTCTTTGTCTGTGACAGCTCCATTCTTTTTTTCGTTTTTGACAGAATACGACTTTATTTTCTCTGCAAGTAAAACATCGGGTCGCTTCCTTGCTGACTGAGCCTTCTGACGCATAGATAGATCGTATTCGATGATCTTGACGTGACCTTCTTTTCGGTAAGTATATGCAGGGCTATAAGAACATTGTCAAAATTCAGATAGAGATGAGAGTGCAAAGATAACTTTTTTACCAGCCACAATCACTGTTCTGGCATTTCTTTTGGATGCAAAATTTCAAGAATTCGTGGATTAGATCCTTTCGCGCCTGATAAATAAGCGCATCTTTATGTGAATCGCGGGTGTTATTGGGGGCTCGTGCAAGGTGGATAGCAACATAGAGGTTTATTCTCGCAATAAATGCCTGGGGTGTTTCCCGAGAAAGCTCTTCCTCTTCTCCATCCTTATTTCGCTGGATGCGTAGTTGCATATCGTCGACACCCTGTGCTGCATCCAATAGACCACGCTCCAATAATCGAAGTTTGGCCAGATATTTCCATAGCTTAAGGAATGAGTTGAGTAAGATCTGAAGTAAGTGGGACTCAATTGTACGCACCACTGTCCTGCTCAACTTAAACCGGTGGCACAACATGCAAGTCCCACGTATAAGATTAAACATATTTCCCATAAACAGCGGATGGAATACTGGTGCCGGCAGTTCGATGTGCCCATAATGGCCAGGGCAGACGAAGTAAGTAAGGTGACATGTTGAGCAACTGAAACAAAAACATCAGGCCGTTCGGAATGTTGTAAGAGAAAAAGCCACTTACATGTCGGAGCGATCGCTAGGGCCAAGAGCAGGATCATATAAGCCTCCAATGTTCGGCCTATTTAAATCATCAAGAAGAACGGGATTCACAATTTGTTTCACGGATATTCTTCGAATATCATCGGATGTCAGGAATGAAAACGATACACCAGTAACAGTGGAAGGTATCGAATGCGCTATGTTCATTGTTAATAAAAATATAATTTTGAATACCAGATGAGAGCAAAAACTTTGTCAATGTCACGGGTCACGTGATTCATATTACTTTTTAAAAGTCTATACTAATAGATGTTCAAACAATTCCGGTACCACGTCTAATACTCGTTGTCCGTGAAGGCTTCCCTGACTTCAGTTTTTGAGCCTCCCCTACCATTTCCGCAATAAGCCCATTATACATTTCAGAATCCTGCTCCAAGGATTCTCGTGTTTGAAGCAGATGCGTTAAAAGGCTAGAAGTATCGGCAGTCTGCAATCGAATATCCGCGAGGTATCGTTCCAAGTTGGCCAACGGCTGCATAGTTAAGGATTCTACGGAGGCCACTTTCGGTCAGTTATTGATAACCCAGGCTATATTTCACGCACCTGCATTCATTTGCAACAATTTATTAATACGCGCCATGTCAAGTTCAGGCTTAGGACCAAAGCGAGCGCCCTGCGCCCCTGGTTTCGGAGTTCCTGCCCTCGAAGAATGGTTTACATTGGGCCCACCACCGTTTGAATACGAGCTATGATGAGCAGGTGGAGCCGACATAGGACGGGTATGGATTTCAAGCATCGGCAAAGGTTTAGAAGTAGCGCGAGGCAAAACTTCATCGAGGTTGACAGGTATGCCAAGCGCTATTAGATGCTGGCGACGTATTCGAGAGCGTATCCAATTTGGAGGTTTCGTTGGCGGTGGTGTTTGCAGCAACATTTTGTACATTTCGCGACTGATGATGTCGATTTTAGACGATAGATCCAATTGCATAAAATGACTCACCTATCTGGTGTTAGTAGAATCTGGGCAATCCCTTCGGCTTCTCGAATGTCCTCATCTGTCGTAACGTTTGAGATGTCTTCGTATTGCCATACTGGCGCTAATGTTTCGTTGATCTCCTTTTCCAAGCTCGACCGAGAAGGAAATGGATCTAATTGCAGAGGGCGCCAGTGCGATGGTCCAGGCAGAGGAAGTTCCTCAAAGTGGACGCCTTCTTCCAAGGCCAATGATTCGCCTTCATTGGCCTCTCCAAAGTCACCAAAATCCCCGAAATCATCGTCCTCAATCGCAACTCGGTTACTCTCGTCTGGTGGTCCAAAATCATCAAAATCATCAGGTATTGCGTACCCGAGGTTAGGAGAGGATGTTGCCTTTGATGTAGAGGCTATTTCTACTGGTGTGCTAGATGCCCAAACAGAGGCACCGAATGTAAGATCGTCGTCCATGTGAGGCCTGCTAATCCGATGGGCTCAGACGGTTGTTACAGTAATTTACAGGAGTACATAATCTTTGGCGTTGTTTTGACGATGTCCTTTCATGACCACACCTTTCTCTTTGCGTCCTTGGACTCTAAACAGCCTTTAACTACTCGGAAGGTTCACATACGACGCCTCTATGACATTCTTCAATTGAGTATCCAGAGGCGTGATGTTCAACGGGCCAAACACGCGTGGTCGATCTTAGCTCGGTGCAAAGAAATCAACTGGCTGACCTTGTGGAGAACGGGACTGCATATACTTGGTGAAGCTCATACTGACGAGGATATCACTGTAGACTACTTGCGCGCCATGATGCTTCAGTATCCAGATGATGTGAGATTAAGTTTTGTGGTTACACGGACAATGTCATATATCTACTTCTTTGTAGCGTGAAACTATCCTCAAAGAACTCGTTTTCCGACTTATACTTGGAGGAAAATGTAGGGAGGCTTTGGACGAACTAGAACTGTATGCTTTTTATCTTGCCTATCATCGAATCCCTCGTTGATACAGTGTTGTAGATATCTTCCTTCATTCCCGTACCAAGACAATCCTTCCCTCCATATTTATGCCGGCCTGACATCACTATATCTCGCACAACCTACGTCGGGTCCTGCTAGAACTTCGAACTCTACCTTACTGCGAGATGCTCAAACACATTTTGACCACGCCAAGGCTTTGGATCCTGACAACGACCTTGCTCAGGCTTTCTTGGAAAAGGTTTGCAGACAAAAAATAGCAACAAAGTTCAAATTTATTCATGAATCACAGATATCTGTTCTGCAGAACGGTCCACGAGATCATCAGGAAGAATCTGACGAAGACGGTATGCTTTTGGATGAAATACCCGGCCCCCGAGACAGAAAGCGAGCTCGGACTTGAAATGTTGGTGGTGCAGATTGTCTTACTCAATCTGTAGCCTCATCTTCGGAATCTGAATCTATATCAATGAGGGGCATCTCTTCATCTCCATCCTGTTCATCTTCTCTTGGAAATGCGACTGGATTGGAAACAGTGGTGAATGAGCGGCCTGTGTCATCGGAAATCATCTTCGAAAGCGCGTCCGTAGAATGCAGGCCAACCGTGCTTTTGGCCATTTCTAACATATTTGATGGTTTTGTTGGAGGTGGGGGTGGGTTTGTCAAGATGACCGATATTTGCTCTCTGGGTTCTACTGGAGGGAGGGCACTATCTCGGGAATTTTGTGTTGGGTAATTTTGTGTTGGGGCGGTCGTCAAGCTATCAATCATTGGAGCATCTTGTACGATTTGTGGTTGGGATGTATGTGTATACGTTAGTCCTAGGTTGGATAGCGCGTCCGCTTCGTCCTGGGGTTCTTCTGCCTTGAAGAGCGAGAATGACTCAACATGGGGCATAGAACGAACGAGGGGCGGCACACGAGGATGTAGCAGAACTCCGATCTCTTGCTGAGCCTAATGAGAGTATCATTAGATATTAATTGGAATGAAATGCAACATTACAACATACCGGAATATTACTGCCTTCGAGCGCTGCTTCAACGACGAAAGGGAGACTCTTGCTCATAACGCTTGAGGTGCCAGAACCAATTGAAACGCTGAGTTTTTGGATTTTTTCTTTAACCTGGTAAATCAGACCGGGGTTTGCGGACAGAAGTGCTGGAGGCATTCTAGGCAGAACAATAAGGGCAGATATAATGATTCGAGCAATGATGGACTGCATTGCAGATGACAAGTTAGGATTTCGGAATAGGTGCCCAACGACTGAAAACCGATTAAAACAAATACACTCAATGATTGTAATCTGGTTTGTTTACCATCTATTGAGGCCAACAAGACCTTGCCCTCTTCGTCTGTAGCACAGACGACTTCACGCGATACGTTGAAAATCTCATCTCCTTCATAATTCCGTGACCTTTTTTTACCCTTGTTGTTTTTGCTAGAAGATGGTTCGGTGCTACCAGGGGCATTGCCTGACGTCGTCGAAAGGACAACCGCTATTGATGGTACAATGGCTTTAGCCAAAAGAGTTGGAAGAAAGGGTGAGTCCAAGGGATGACAATTTCTCAGTAGCGCGTTAAGTGCATTGAGGAAGGGAAGACGATATCGTCTACAGTTGTCATCAGAAAACGCTTGCGAAGTTGTAACTCAATAACACTAACGAAGTCGGATTCTGCTCAAGTTGGAAATTGAGAACCGAGACCAATCTGCTGGTATGAGCATCTAATATATGTCCCAATCTGCCAAGAACAGAGATGTTAGATACGTATTAATTTCTATAATACCGCAACGGACCGTATAGTCAAACAGCTGAGTAGATCACAACTCAATGACCAGATAGTAGGTACAATTGCAATTTCCATGGATCGGACTGAGGGGTCGATATATCCCTCTACCTGAAAGGCATCATGAAGATGAAAAGGAAGCCGAAGGAGACGCCTACTTGTCCATGCATTGTGCAGCTCAAAAGGTTTGTACAAAATCTGACTAGGTGTCCAACAGGAACTTGTATAGGCCGCTGAACGATGGTGCTGACGGGAGCATCAGTAAAATGTGGATCCAGTTTCTCTCGTCGCACCTCATGAGATTACACAGAATAGTTACAGTACATCGTAATCGATCCATATTGAGTGGAACATGAATTTGAAATTCTTCGTTGATTGTCCGGCGTCCAATGGTTTGACCTGAAATAATATTGAGGACTGAAATTTCATGAACATATAAACGTACCTTCGTCAGGGAAAGTGGTACGTAAAGAAGATAAGGCTTCCCAGCCAAACGACAGAGTCTCCTCCGTTGACTTTCTCCATAGGTTTACAGCTCCCACTTTACCACCTGTGAGATGGAGAACTGAATAGAGTCTTGAGACCGCGTCCAAAACTTTGGTATTAGTTGGGCTTATGGCGGATCCACTCAGATGCCTCAGCGAAAATGCTGAAATAGCCGCGCATGATGCTCGGTGTGCGTTGGGATAGAGTGTTATTAAACGAGTCAATGTGTCCACGCATAGGATCTTGGTAGCATTAGCATAAGTAAGTAGACACATGGCCAATTATAAACTTCACCTTCAAATCTGTGTCTCCATGGTTTTCTGCTAGTGAAATAATAGCAGTTGTTAACTTCAGGACATTGGGGGTGGAAACCTGGCGCTGAAATTCTGTAATGTCTAAGGCAGTGGTGAATATCGTTCTCAAAAGTCGTATGGCAGCCATGAGGGTTGGAACGGGCTCATTTCTCTTTATTGACATGGGAAATGAGACGATGTTATTATGATAACTGAATTGTTACACGGACTGAAAGGAGAGGAAGTGCGACGACAAGATACGATTGAGCTGTTTCAATCATAAAATTCTGCGACAAAACTGATGTCTTGTGAGCCAAACAAAGCCCTGCCCAACGGGCTCCCGAGTCCTTTGAATGTAGAAGAGCCTGTATTCTAGTTGTCCATTTCGCAAGATGAGGAGAAGGATGGAAAGAGTCTCGTGTCAAAGAAGTTAGAATAAAGGGCAAATGTCTGACTGCAGAAGCATCTGAAGCTAATTGGATTTGCAAGAGGGTTTTGAGATCGTGGCCGACTTCCATGTCGTCGACAAGGGTTGTGTCAAAAGCCGACAGTGCAACTATCAGAGCCTACAAGTACTTGGCAGATGTAAAAAAAAACGTAATTAAATCACGTGATGGTCGATCTCCAAATACTAGTACTATTCTGCTAACGTTCTGGCAACCATGTCAAGGAACCAGAAGTTGGAGGTACAAGATTCGGATATACAGGAGCACCTTCAGTTGTCCGCATTCAAGGTATCTCAAAATTTCATTTCCCCGCAATCTCCCATCTAACCTCACGTAGGGAAAATTCGATGTCACAGAATTTGTCGGATCTGTATCTGAGAAACTAATAGCAGATTCCAAAGCTGACAATGGCCGTATGTTAAGCTTTTACTACGACGACCAATAATATAACCTTCCTTAAATCAGCGTTCGACCCGAAGCCTTTCATCCGATCATTCGAGGAAGCAGTAGACAGGTTAATATCAGTCCGGAAAGAAATTCAGGCAAAAACCGAACAGATGGAAAAGAGTGTACGCGTGTCAGAGAGGGAATATTCCAAAAAGATGATTGAACTAACTAAAGGGTTTGAGGTGCGCGATATGCCACTCTTTCTTATCTCTCTTCTTACCAAAGCACTAGGCTGTCGGAAGTTCATTCTCAGGTATGGAAAGCCGCATGAACGAGGTTAGCAGCACCGCTATTCGTATAGGTGGGGTCCTACTTAACTGCTGGATCCATCCTTCGCAACTAATACTAATACTAATGACAGGCGACCAACTCGAGAGTGTCCATATTGAACGCCAACGGGCACAGGCTGCCTATGATCTCATCGACCTCTATAACCAATTTAGTAAAGGAGATACAACTCGTCTTGATGCCCTACGCAAGGAAGGTCGAGCCGGCAGACGGCGGGTAGCAGTGGTGTTGCGACGTCTGAATACTGTAGCTAAGGAAGTGGATTTGCCCAACGCTGATAAAGTAAGTCCTCAGCTTATTTTAGTTAAATGGTTGTATTAAGTTGTGCAGACTCGGGAAAGCATTGAAAAATATTGCGAAAAGTTTGAGAAAGAGATGCTCAACCTCTTCGATCGCTGTTACCGAAAGGGAGACCCAAAAATGATGCATGTCCGTCAAGTTCTCTCATTGCACTGGGACAGAAACCAAACTTAGACATGCTAGCACTGTGCTCAAACCTTACTCGAATTTAATGGAGGATCTTCTTGTGTTCAAGTCTATGTTAACCAACATGACTTCTTCATCAACAATGTCCGCGAAGAGCCTTCCCCAGAAGACACACATCTGTTCGTATGAGTTATCCTACAGAATTCTCAACCATAATTAATGGAAAGCTGCCAGATGGAAGAACATACCCGACCCTGATACTAGCCCACCTAAAACGGAAGTTGGATTGACTGAATTGTTTTCAGAGATTCGAGCGACTGTGGATACAGAGGCTCAGATAGTCAAAGCAGTATTTCCCAACCCGTCTGTAGTGATGCAAGTATTCTTACAGAGAGTATTTGCTCAATCGGTGAGAAACAGTCTTCCATTGAGGAGCAATCTGCCTCAAGGGCCTTTTTTTTTTGTCAGATACAACAACACATGGAACAGTTACTCCACAAAGGATCAGAAATATCCGATCTGGCCTATTTACGTGTCTTACAGCTCGTTCATTTTCAAACGTCCATTCTAGTGGAAGATTTGAAGGCACATGAACTCCCTCACATGTCTCCACGGACGCCATATGAAGCCACAGAGTTTCGTCGATCATTGACCGGGTCTGCTCCTGTAACAGGCCTCTCGACATCTGCAGCAATCAGTAATATGTTGGAAACTGCGATGGAAGAATTATTCGTTTCATACACCGAAGGCCAACGATATATGGAACGTGAATGTAAAGGTTTGGTGTTCCTCTACGGGAATCTCTTGGCCAATTTTGCGCGATTTCACGTTCGTGAGATATTTTTCTCAAAGACCATTCCTAATCAACCCTTGCTTGCACAGAAAGGACAGAAAGCCAAGTCGTCCATGTTTGATCGCATGGTGAATCAGATAAGCAACGCTACGACGACGGCAGCGACGGCAGGGGGAAGTACTCCCTCCGCTCAAGCAGCCGCTGCTCTTATGAGATTTGGAGTCATAAATTCAGACCGAATTTCAGACAAATCCATTGAAGAACCTCTTCGAGAAGAAGATGGAATACTCAGCATTGATATTGCTGAGCGAATGCTCAAGTGGCATGCCGAAGCCATCGGTCGTTGTGTAGAGCTTAGCCCTTCGAATGACGTGTAAGTCCGTTACACTGTATTTATTGCGCCTATTGCTCAAAGTATATATAGACCCAAAAACACTTTTACTCTTCTTCGGGTTTTAGCTGAGGCGATGGGTGGCTCATATGTCGACGCAGCTCTAGAAGCGTAAGTGCACAAACACAAACACGAAGCTGCTCGAGGCACTAACGAAATATTCTAGAGCCCAGGCACGGCTAGAGGCTGCTGATACAAAATCTGAACCCAGCTTGCAACCATTGACGATTGTGAAATCTGTTGACCTCATCTGTCATCTATGGCAACAATACGTCAACATCGCCTTACTTCCTCTCGCAAGCTCTTCTGTAACTATCCGACGAGAAATGGTTGTTTTCAATAATCAAACCATCAACCGGATAGAGACCGGCGCAAACAGTCTACTTCAACGTATCACAGACAGCATGTATTTTGTCCCCCACTTATGGACGCGTGTCTGACGATTGTAAACTTAGCGATTATCGGATGGCTGTCAAACCAGCTCACAAAACAGAAACGAAACGACTTCAAGCCGCGCAATGACGATCTATCATTTGCAAGAGTGAACACGGAACCATGCATTTTGTGCTGCGAAAGTCTTGAAAAAGTCAGAGATGCTGCAAATTATAATTTGAGTGGGAAGAATTTAGAGGTATTCTTGACAGAAATTGGTGTGGCATTTCACAGGTAAGCACCCGGTAATCCCATTGATTGAGTTTGTCAATCATCGATGTACCTGGGAGGTATCTGTTACCGACTGAACTACCTCTGAAACACAAACACTTTCCTGACGTCTTTTTTTATAGCTTGTTGCTGGAGCATCTCCGCAAATTCCCTGTTAGCGCCACTGGTGGCCTCATGCTGGCAAAGTTCGTCATAACTACTAATTAAGAATTTACTCTTGCCTTAACTATCTGTTTATAGAGACCTCAAATCCTACCAAGACACTGTCAGTAGTTTCGGGATTCCAGCACTACATGAACGATTCGAGTTCATTCGTCAGCTTGGCAACGTCTTCCTTGTTCGTCCTGAAATTCTCAAGTCATATATCACCGAGAACTATCTTGGTCGGATTGACGCCTCGCTTCTTAAACCTTATCTGGCCTTGCGAAGCGACTGGGGACAATTCGAAAAGGGGTTTAACGACTCAGAGGCACTACCAGATGAGTCTACTGGTCCGGGACCTGGGTTGAAAGATCGGTTTGCACGTTTGAGCTTGATGATGAGGGAATTGGAAAATTTGAAGGTGGAGGGTTTATCAATGGGGATGCCAAGTATACCCTCTAGTTTGACAGGAACTTTTTCAAGGTCGTTCGGAAATTCTTCGTAGTTGTAATCATTGTCTTATTTCCAAAATGTAACATGTATTTTATTACCATCGTGTAATTTACTGGCCTTTGAAAATGGGACGTCGTTTTTCTTTGAAAGCCTGCAGTGCTTCTATACGATCTTGGCTCGTAAGAAGGGTCTCATACGACGCGCGTTCGAAATCGAGCCCTTGATGCAAGTGAGAATGAGTTGTCATCTTGACGTAAAGGAGCCTTACCTGTTTCCAAAGGTAGATCTTCGGATCTAGAAATTGCTTGCTTTGCAGCACGGAGGGCCAGTGGTGCTGTGTAGTTCTGATCGATACCTGTTCGCGAACTAAAGGACGGGTTACGCACCATTCTTTACGATGTTTTCAGCTAGGCTCAGTGAGCGGTCGAATGCAGTTGCGCCCGGAGATGAGATATAGTTGACAAGACCTGACGAAACACTCGATTAGCCCATGGGAGGGGGGCAGAAAGATAAATTGAGACGGACCCCACTCCAAAGCTTCCACTGCTGACAGTGTGCGTGCCGTGAATATCAAGTCCTTAGCCTTTGAAGGACCCAATATCCTTGTAGCCCTCTGTGTGCCTCCAGCACCGGGGATGATGCCCAGACTAGTTTCTGGTAACCCAATCTTAGTAACCTCATGGCCTAAGTTGAAAGTGTATAAACTGCGCTTGACTGTAAAGAAACAAACACGACTTACCAGCAACGCGCAAATCACACGCAAGACTCAGCTCCAGACCACCTCCCAGAGCTGGCCCATCGATAGCAGCGATAGTGGGCATAGGAAGAGACTCTAGTTTCCCCAAGGCATCTCGCAAGTCGACCAAAAATTTCGCGACTTGAACTTGCGACATCGTCCGCCTCTCGATAAGGTCTGCGCCAGCGCAAAATGATCCAATTGTCGTAGAGCGCAGAATCAAAACGCGAACGCTATGGTTGTAATGCTTCTATATCAGAAGGGAGGTGCTGGCTGAGTCAAATATCGTTTACCTCCTGTCAAAATGAACGATTTCAAGAATTTCTCTGAGTTGCTGTATGACAGAATAACTAAAATGAGAACTCGCAAGTCGACATGGCTCATCAGAGGCAGGCAATTTACTTGCAAAAGTGTAGTTGAAATAGCATTCTTGCTCTGGGGTCGATTGAGAGATAAACAACTTATGCCTGGATGAGAGTCCAGGGGCTCTAAAAACGCTTGTTGAGAAGCAGCAGCTTGCGAATATCGACTACATTGCCAGGCGAGACGGGGTCGACATTGTAGAGTAACTTTTGAGCAGACATGTATCCATCGAGACAACATAGCCGCCAGAGTCCAAGTACCATATATCGCGAATGTCCGAGTCAGGAGCAAACTCTTTACTCACCGATAAACTGCTGAAATATGGGTATGAAGTTTCCAAAGAAATCTAACCCATTAACAAATCAAAAAGCACATCCAGTGTTACCGAGAAAAAAAAAACCCCCATGTAGTGCAGTAACTACTGTACTCATAAAATACAAGAATACAACACATCCAGCATGAATATGGGCACAGATATCAAAGACTGCTTTCTATGCAATAACTACAGGACCTCCTAATACAATACATGGAAGAATAAGTCAAATAAGTCAAAAGGGAACACATCCAGCGTGAATATGAGCCTTGAAAATTATCAAAGGCGACCGTAGGTAGTACAGTAATTAAAGGACCTACAATCTCATATTGCATAGTGGGTGTAGTCGGAAGATTGTGTTGATCCACCATAGAAAGAATCGATGGAAGGTTGGGCTGATTCCCGCTTCAAATTGGCAACCCGATTATGAAAAGAAACGGGCGGTCCACTGCTGGTTGTCTTCGAAATAGGGTTGTAGTATGTGTGTTGATCAATCGACGCAGTCATAACCTGTGGCACTTGCGTAGCGGCGGCTTGGAAAATTGGGGGGCTCTCGTATCTAACTTCACGGGTGGAGAAGGGGTCCATGGGAGCAGAACTGATACTGGGGCCAAAAGAATCTGAGGAGGTCGTAACTGGGTCATGATCGAAAAGCTGTTCATGGAGCCGTTGCTGACGCGCGCGACGCCTTCTGAAAAACGCGATGATAAAGATCCCAATCACAACACAGGCGATCAGCGGGACAACGACGAAAACTGCGGTTATCGCAGCTTTATTTTTCCAAAAGCTTGAACTGGGAAATGAACAAATTTTTTAATCATTATGAATATTTTTGTGAATATCAAAAAATCATACCCGGAGCTTGACGAAGCTGCCGCCATATGGCTCGGGGTTGGGAAAACAGATGGATCAGTGGAGGAGGACGTCGGGAGAATGCTGTCGGTGAGAAAGAATGTGACTGATGGGGTGGGAAAAGCTGTTGGGCTACTGCTACTAATGCTGCTGCTGGTGCTGCTGCTGGTGCTGCTTTCAGTACTAATACTGGTTACGACCAGCGTTGTAGTACGAAAAACCAATGAAGTTCTGCAGGATAAATAAGAGGTGAGGTGAGTGAATCAACGCTAAATAACTACGAACGAAGTTGACAGCCTCTGAGAGGAGGTAGAATTGACTCCAGATGAAGATGTAGTAGTGGTAGATTGGGACGTATTCGGAAAAGTTGGTGTAGGAGGTATTGAAGTGACTACGCTTGATGACTCCGTTGTGCTTGTACCGGAGGTCTGTGAGGTCGTCGTGGAACTCGAGCTCGTAATCGATGTGGTTCCATTGTCGTCTCTACGAACGAGTGGACTAACAGAGTGTTTGTCCGAAAATGAAGACGAGCTGCTTTTCCCGCCATCGGAGAAGATGAAAATGAGCGAAATGCAAGCAAGGACAGTAAGCACAATAAATGTGAAACCGCGACTATACGACCAGCGAGTTGTAGCGGTCATCTCGATACATGCAACTCCTTTCTAAGTTTCCTGCACAATGGAGGCCAAGGGAAAAAAAAAAGGTATATATAGATAGCGATAGTGGTGACTGTTGATGGTAACCATCATGATGGTCTAACGCCAAACAAAAAGGTCACGGACTACCCATGTGCCATGCCTTCGGCTCATTGATGCAATCTATCATTCCTTTTCAACCAGTTGGTCATGTCGATGTGGTGAAGTTCGATATCCAAGCACATCCCGCGAGAAATCCTGCGAAACACTTGTATCCGCAACAGCAGTGAGCTCTACGCAAAATTGCACAAGCTCGCCAGAGTCCAGAAGCCTTGCTATTTCCGTTTCACTGACTGTGCTTTGACTTCGTTTGAACAACTTCTTGATGATTGTTTCCCTGCTCTGCTCGCCATTCTGAAAGTCAACAGCATTGTCACGGCCTTGGAATGAACTCCTTACTTTGCCTTCAAGTGGCCAGATTGTCTCGAAATCAACCACAGACCAATGCTGTGCTCCAATATAGAACCAATTTTTCTGTTGGTAATAACAATCAAATCAAATTTTAGAACAATTATCGGGATTTAGGGTCTACCTCCTTCAGTGGAAAGGTGAATGTGTGGAACACGGGATCAATATCTTTGTGCCCCATAATGTACTTTCGCATATTCTCGTTGATATCTCGATGCCCCCAGTCAAGGATATAGCTCTGTTTCCGTGTTTCAATGAAAATTGGGTCGTATAGGCATGCAACATTCCCTTCGGAATGCAAACGTAGAATCTGGAACCTCATGCTAAAATCCGATGATACAACCAGGCTGCAATCGGGGGAGATACACTCAGATCAACATTAAAAGCCCAGAAACGAGTGATGGACCGACCTCTGAAGAGAAGATATCTGAAATAACAAAATAAATTGGAGCGTCCAAACTGAAACTGTGTATCTCCTTACCATATTATCGTCCATGCTCAAATCATTTTCGAGGGTTGATGGGGATAACGGCCCATCGGTCACTACTGAAGTTCCGGGAGGCTTTTTATAGTGGATTCGCCACTGTGGTCCTCTACGAGTCTTATGTGATTGTTCCTCTGGCGTTTGTGTTGAAATTTGCGAGGCCTGGGGTAAAGGAGAAGCCACAGAATGCTCAGACTCGACATCCAGAGAGTCGTCCTCTGAGGCGCATCTTCTAGTTGTGTGAGCTCTGATTGATCCGGATTCCAAGCTCTCTTGGGAGTGTTGAGCAGCTGCCAAGCGTACGGTCTTGTCGCTGTCAGTCGAGGGCGAATCTTCACCACGCTGGAGGTCCCCATAGAGTGCTTGGTCAATGTCTTCTTGATGAATAGGGGCGCTAGGACTCTTCATATCGCCCTTGAATATACCAAATATCAGTAAGGAAATACTAGAATCACCATGACACGTCACCCTTTCATCTAGAAGGTCTCGGATGACCTTCCTTGCATGCTTCAATTTCTGAAAGCCATCCTCGTGAGCAGAAAGGACTTTATTCACTTCTGGCTTGTGGTTTGCCATCTTGCGTTCAAGTTCAGCGTTCTGTGCTCTGAGCCACTTAGCGCCTGTTAAAGCCTCCTTGTAGGCCACTTCAAGATCTGTACAACGACTTTTCCAATTATCCGTTTCTTCTATGCCTTTGGCCAATTGAAGGAGTCTGGACTGAACGAGTGCGAGTGCATTGGACAATTCAGTGATCTGAAATAAGTATATATATAAGAAGTAGTATAAGTTGAAGAAATGAACTACCTCTTCTCTAATAGACGACCCGGATGACGCCAAGGCCATGTTACCCGATCGGGTGTTTCGATCTCGTCCTTTTTCAGCCATGTCCACAGCTGCTCGCAAGCTACTCGTAGACATACATACCCATGTATATCTTCCAAGATATGCTGCCCTACTGAGATCTCGTACTTCAGTTCCCTTTATTCGCTCTATAAATCCTACAGACGAAAGGCTACTCATCTTGGACCATGAACCCAGTGGAGGCCGACCTGTCAATTCACAATACTGGGATAGAGAACGTATGATCGTCGTGTTTCTTAGTAGGCGTAAACTGATTGACCACTAGAGAAACTAAAATTCATGGATAGACACGGCATCGACGTATCTGTAGTCAGGTAGTTGGCTACCAATACTTCCCAATACCCGATTTTAACTCCATTGGAAACTATTCAGCACCGCTAATCCATGGTTAGATTTTCTGCCTGCATCACAAGCCCACAATCTTGCTTCAGAATTAAACAATGATCTTGAGGAATACTGCTCAACTTCCCCAAGTGTCGTTCAGCTCCCGCTCAAGAGATTGTATGGCTTTGGTCTTCTCCCCCTCGTTCCAGAGATCTCCACTTTGGCTCTTCTTAAAAGTGTTCACCAGATAGCCAATCTACCACACTTGCGTGGTTTGATCATGGGCACACGTGGTATTGGAAAGGGACTCGACGATGAAGCTCTTGACCCCGTGTGGGCTGCTATTGAGAAAGCTGGTCTTGTCGTCTTCCTCCACCCACATTACGGAGTTGATGCACAAGCCTGGGGTGGAAACGATAACGGTCATGTTCTTCCACTTGCTTTAGGCTTTCCTTTCGAAACCACAACCGTGAGTTTATGTTTATCAATTATTTTCGTTCAAACCGTCAGTCTCAAGCTGCTACTAAATAAGGCAGCAACACGTCTAATACTGTCAGGTGCATTAGACAAATTCCCAACCCTCAAACTTCTGCTCGCTCATTCAGGGGGTGCTCTGCCTGCGCTTTCGTCGCGCTTGGCCTCCTGCATTGACCACGATCCTGTCGTCGCTTCAAGGCTTAAACACGATGCACGTTACTACCTTGGAAGGCTTTACCTCGATGCAGTAGCATATGGACCAGAAGAGCTTGGCTTCGTGAGCGACGTCATCGCACGGGCTGATAGGTACAAACAGGGTTCGCACATCAGTGGAGCTCCAAATCGCAGTGCGGGAAGCAAGAGCATTCTTTTCGGCACCGATCATCCATTCTTCCCTCCACTTGTCGCCAGCGACAAGTGGAAGAGTGTAACAGAAAATTTGGATGCCATCAACAATGTGCAAGGCTGGAGTCAAGATGACAAGGATGGCGTGCGCGGAGAAAATGCGCTATCTCTATTCATGCTAGAAGGAGAATAAAATTACATTTATCTTATCTTCAAGCTAGGGTTTAGGTTTCTGAATCTTGAGATTGAAATCGATGTGTTGCACTGATTGGTGAACCGCACTGGTACTTAGGATGTCTATTTCTTCAAGCAAAATCAGCCAACGGTGAAAACCATTTGACTGTCGAGCTTACCATTGATAGCTCGTTCCTGCAAATTAGCTTCTGTGATATTCCCGCTTGACTCAAAAAGGAATTTTCGTCGTCCTTTCCACTTCTCCTTCAAAGCTCTGGCAACGCTTAGTAGTTCGCTCCCTTCCATGTTATCTAGCATGATAACATCTGCACCAGCTTCGATTGCCTCGTCCGCTTCGGCTGCTGAACCAACCTCAACATCAAGAAGAAGGCTGAAGCCCCCTACATGACGCGCCTGCTGAATGGCCGCAGTGATTGAACCTATATATGTTTGATGAATTTCTTGGCTCAGCGACTTTGAGCAAGGAGAAATTGCCAAACCGGATGACCAGATATGATTATCTTTCAGCATAATCATGCTTGAGAGATCATGACGATGGGGATCAATCCCTCCAACCAACATGCCATATTTTTCAACCAGTCTAAATCCTGCCAACTGGGATCGGCACAGACGAACTTCAGACGTCTTCATGAAAACATACCAGGAGTCGTCTTCCGTGTTCCTGCGATCATGCCATTGAACCCATAACCTCTTGCTAGATCTTTGATCCTTTTCGATCTGCAAATGCCATGACGAGAGATAGATCAGAGAACGGGTAGTTCACTGACTTGGTTGCAATCCCACTACATCGAGCAAGCAGATTGAGTGCTACCCGTTCGCCCAGGAGCAGGAATCGGGCTTTGCCCCTGACGGTTGCGATATGTTTCACAGGTTCGAATGTATCTCCTTCTTTTACATGCCATTCCACTCTAGAAAATATCAAATAAATCGTTGATGAACGCTTGAATTCTTGAGAACGCACTTGCAGTCTAGTTGAGCAAAGATCTCATTGACAAAGGGTGATCCCGCTAGTACTGCGGGTTGGGAACCTTTTCCGAAGAGGAATGCTTCACGCAAAACGTCTCCAACGACGTATCCTCCGTAGTCGAAGCTCGGAGTATCTTCCACTAGCCAACCGGCTACTTGTTGCTTCCAACTTGGAGGTAAGAGATGTTCGAAAGAGTTGTGTCCTGCCATTTCTTTTGAGATATGATGTCAAGAACTGCAGAAACTTCGCATGTGATCGCGCTGTCGACGATAGCGTATAGATAGCTGCCGTAATCAACGGTTCTGCATGGCGTTCAGCGCCCTCATCCACACTGTGTTCCGTCAACTAAGGCCTGATAATGGCCACGGTCATTCGGCGCCTAATTACCAGGCTAACACATCTAAACTTACATCACGGCTACTGGATGTCTTCCTACGCACTTATGATCTAGGCTTTACCGCCTTTGGTGGCCCACCCGTTCATTTCCAGATTTTACACCGTAGATTTGTAGACAGTGTTGGAAAACCTGCTTGGATTGATGAACAAACGGTGATTTCTCTTTTTCATACATTTTTTTCTCTCTCTTGTTGAACATGTTCTTTTTCTTCATGTGAAGTATCAAGAATTATTCGCCATTGTTCAGGCGCTTCCTGGTCCGGCATCCACGAAGATGCTTTTCAACATTGCCCAGATCCATGCCGGGATGATACCAGCTCTGTTCGTTTTCTTTGTTTGGGCTCTTCCAGGCGCGATTGCCATGTACGGGCTGTCACTGGGCGTGCAACGCATCAGTGAAAATCTCCCCAACCCAGTTTACGCCCTTCTATCTGGGGTCAATGCAGCGACAGTCGGAATCATAGCACTCGCTGCCGTGCAGCTTGCACGAAAGGCGATCACAGATCCTCTGACGAGGATTTTAGTGGCCTTTGGTGGATGTGCGGGGCTGTGCTACAATGCTTTGTGGTACTTCCCTGTCTTACTTGTATTTGGGGGTTCGGTGACATTCATATGGGACCATTTCGGCCAATCATGGGTGAGAAGATGGCTGAAGAGGAGAAATAGAAGACGGTCGAGCCTCGCACGACCAGAAGACGGTGACAATATTCAAAGCATTCCAATGCAGGATATCAAACATGATATTCCTCCAAGTACAGAAAATCAAGGTCCTCATCAAAGACAGATCGCGTCCGTTACAACAGTTAATGCTGTTTCCCGAACGAATGACGAAGATCAAATTCAGACACCTGTCATTCAGCCCTCCCAGATCGACCACTCATCACATTCCATCCCAGTCAAAGTTGGATTGGCTTTGTTCGTTAGTTTTATAGCGGTATTTGCTGTTTTCTTATCTTTGCGTGGAGCACTACATCCTGCACCTCTACTACTCTCCCTCTTCAACAATATGTTCCTCGCAGGCACCATTATTTTCGGTGGAGGACCCGTCGTGATCCCTCTCCTACGTAATTACGTTGTTGACCCTGGATGGGTTTCACCGCGTGATTTTCTTCTCGGATTGGCGGTCATTCAAGCCATGCCTGGACCTAATTTCAATTTTGCAGTTTATCTCGGTGCTCTCAGCGTTGTTGGACCAACCGCTCCTAAATCCATTCCCAGTGTTGTTGGCGCGATAGTTGGTTTCTTGGGTATATTCACTCCTGGTCTTTGGCTATCTATCGCCTTTCAAAGTCTCTGGAATCGATTGAGGAAGCGAAGAAAAGTAGTCAGTATCTTACGAGGTGTGAACGCGACCGCCGTGGGCTTCATTTTCACGGCAGTTTACAGACTCTGGGAGATTGGATATCTTACTCCAAAAAATAATCAGGGAGTAAGTTTGGGGCAAGAGCCTTGGTGGCTAGTGATTGCCGCTACGACTTTCACGGCCGTTGAATGGTTCTCTGTTCCTCCAGCCGTAGCCATCTTAACTGGAGGAACAGCAGGTTTGGCTTGGTGGGGAGCTGTTGGGCATCGCTCGTGATAGCAGTCGTGGTCTGGCTTACGATAATCTTGATATATGGACATTTCTCGTTTGATGAAATATGGGTATACAAGAACCGATGTCCGACTGACAACATAGAACACAGAAGCTCTACGTAATTAATGATGAGAAGCGACTATTAAGAAGTTCCAGATGTCCAAAATGTAGGAATAATCCACAAAGCTGATCAACCTAAACGTGAACCATAAAAGAAAGGACGTCCCTTTTGGGACTTTCTTTGCTGTTGCCTTACTAGGCAAGTGCGAAACCGAGGAGAGAGAAAAGGGCCAGGAGGCCAGTCTGAACAGGATAAGAAGATGCGGCACCACCTGTAGGAATGGTGATGGCACTGGTTTGAGATGCACCAGAGCTGTCTGTCTGAGTTGGCGTGGAAGTGATAAATGAGAAGCTCGTGCTAAGGGCCGCAAAGTTGATCAAAGGGCCATTGACGTGTGAGAAATCAGAAACACATACGTTCCGAGGCCGGTTGTACTTGTGGAAGCTGTGATGTTGAAATACTGAGACTGGGCCAGAATCGAATCGAGGCTTTGATCGTCTTTCACAAGGTTAACACGAAAATTAGGGCCAGTGGGCCATCCTCCGTTGTGGGGGTTAAGTAGGGTGAACCCTGCGGTGCCGTCGACTAATGCAGCCAAAACCTCCCTCTGAAAGCCTGTCATATTCTACCAATGAAAGACATGAGAGATGTGCAAACTATGGCTTGTAAGAGATAGGAACCTGATTTTCGAGAACAACAGTGAAGTTCAATGGGTCAGTGCTGACGCGCTGCCACGTAAGGCTGATAGGAGGTGAGTTGGAGGTTGAGGCTGTTGATGAAAAAAAAAAAGATCGCTACTTTTGAGAGCCTTGATTTGTCCACCCAACTGCGCCGTTGGGGGTGAGAACAGTGTACGCCAAGGTGGTGGCGACGAAAGAGAACAAGAAAGCAGCAACAGCACGCATTACAGGCAATTCGTTAAGACGGGGAGGGTATGGTAGTGGTGGAAGGAATCAAGAGGACCTTGAAGGGACTAAAAAAGAAAGGTTTTTGAGGGGACCGCAATGGCATGGAAGGCTAACGGAATGAATTGATTTATAGTCATGTGACCCGTAACTAACCAAATGGGGATTCGAGTTTTGATTGGAATTAAAAATAAAATCATCACTGATTTTCAGTATATTTTTCGCAGCTCACGGTCACCCTTGCCTTGTCGCAAGCGATTAACGCAAAAAGTAAGCCATATTGATCAGTAAGGGGCTCGTCTGCATGGAGCTAATACGTTCTTTGAAAATTGACCTGAAATGCATTAGCGGAACAATTTACGAAAAACAAAAACAAAAACAAAAGCCATATTAACAGCCCAGTTACTTATGTACACGTATGTAATACTGATAGGTCCGTAAAGGCTAGGAGCGTATGATCGCTGGGGGGAATATGTTCTACACCGATCTCCTGATTACAGAACCACTCAGCCAATATCGTGGTTACGGCGGTTTCTCTTTGTCGGCTGGACATCCCCCTCCATCAGCTGAAATAGATTGTTTGTGCAAATTTGTAGAAACCCAATGCCGGAGATGAAAACAGGAGTGCCGGGAAGCAGCCGACGTCGACTGAATATGTTCAACCTGCCTAATCCCTCACCCGTAACCTAGCATTACTAGGTTTCCGAGTGCATCTAATGAATTTAAATGACCTTTATCAAGCTTGTTCACTGTTCAGTGAGTGTGGAATTACGAAGCGACTTGGAGCCAGGTATCATGGGAGCCATGACACAAGACCAAATGACGGGAAGTACTATTAGAGACCCACAACCCACCTTTTTTCAATTTCAAATATGACACCAAACTATCTAAATGACATCTAAGCACCCTACATTAATATTTTTTTGTGTGCAAAACGCAGTTGGCAGTGAAGGAAAAAAATGGAGGTTCGTCAGACCGCGGGAAGCTCCCTATAGTTTATGTCAACGATTTTTCAGATTTGAGGCCCCAAAATCGTCAAATCTATTTACCTTTTGTGCAGATTTGAGGGCCCAGAATTTGAAATTCTGTCCACTTTCTTGCGGATTTGAGGGCTGATAGCGGCCTATCAACCTCATGCTGCCTGTAAATTTTATCCTAGCCTTGTAGTATATTTATTATATCATTCTTATGATCATAGTAGTGCGCACATCGCACTGAGCCTGAACCATACTTCTGCCTCGGCAGTGAGTGAGCCACTGCCGAGGGAGGTAGGACTCCAAATATTTTTGATCAGCAATTCCCCGTACCTACGGGGAAAAGGAGGGTTTCTGGATTTCCACCCCGATACCGTGCCCAGTATGAAGTCTCTTAAGTATTGTTTTCAAGAGGCCACGCTGTGTCAGGGTGAGCAACGGAATTCAAAGAACACTAATATAATTCCCCGGATTATGGCCGTTGGGCAAGTGTATAAAGGAGACGATACCTGTGGTTGTCTAGTTTTGAATTGGATCTTGGATCTAGTGCTTTGCATTTATTCCGGCAGATGGTTCGACATAGAGAAAGGGCGTTCTGATAAACGCTGACTTTCGTCTCAAAAGTTGAAAATATCAGCAGATGAACATTGAAAGCACTAAGCATTCAGATGGACTGCGTATCTATGTTAAAATTAAAAGGTTGATTGACAGTAATTTCTATCTGCCATCTTTCAACGTTTCAACTTGAATGTCCCAATATAATGTAAAGACAGCGCAGTAATCAAAAGCTGCTGCGATCCGCAGCTCTTTCAACGTCATTTAAATAATACATGATAGAATAATCACATTCGAGTAGATATTAATCCTCCTTCACTGTTCGTCTATTACTCTATTTGTCGCAGAAACCATGCATCAAATCGATGACGAAAAGCCACCCATTCAAGTTGCAGATAATGTGACGCCGCTTCGTCAAGGTAGGTCATAATAATACCAGTGATCGTACTGCTCTCGTTGACAAAAAAAAAACAAAAAAAAAGGGCATGCGTGGAGAGCAGCGGGAGCATGGTCAGAAGCATCTGTAGATGATCCTCTCATGCGTTATTTACATGAGGTGAGTCTCACTGCAACTCTGGTGAAATTTCATGTTCTAGCTTTATTGTAGGGCCAGAAACAGACTCCTGTTGTGAAATTCATGACCAAAGCACTCATGAGCACGCTCATATGGCTCTGGATTCCCAAGAACGTGTCACTCACCATTGATTCTGGTGGAACCTTCATCATTGCGTAGGTTATCGACCCTTGTTTTATTCGAAAGGTTTGCCGTTAACGAATTTTTTTGCCGTAGACAACCGGGAATCGTAGAGTCTGAGCCCAAAGGCCCTCTCGACAGAGCCCTTAACTGGTTGACAAAAGAGGTAATTTCGGCATTGACAGGTAAATTAGGTTCCGTCGAACAGCGCAAGGTGAATATGCATATGCATATACCGAAATCGTGGCCAAGGGTACTCATTCCTAGGAATTCTCAGAGAAACGAGGAATACGAAAAGAAGCTACGGGATGCTATACGTCAGGCCATTGGAGAACGTGTGAAAGACATGGTAAAGATCTTGGTCCTGGCGACCGAATCCGGGAGTCAGGGACGGGATTATGGTGGTACGCTTTTAGACTCTGTCACCAGCCTGGTAAGTCGTATCATTGAAATCATATTGAAGCTCTCAGATGAGCCAATGTACCAGGCCGATTTAATGGGCCAAACGACCATGGTGCAAGCCGATGACCATCACAAAATAAACTTTTACAAAGCGCACGGTTTCAAGAGTGTTGCCGATGTAGTCCTAGGAAATCAAAATCCTAGATGGCATGATGTGCCAGTGACAATTAAGATTGTAAGTAGCCCAAAGAGTTATTGTTTGCTTCTCACTAAATCCTACGTTCAAAGATGATCCGTGAACCTGGAGGCAGATGACAGGCGATTATCCGATATTGCAAGTGGTCAGAAGTTTATTCACCTGAATGGCGTAAGTAGCGGTGTACATATGTTTGGAAGCAAGTTGGATGATATTCAATGAGTGACGCTTCGATGTTAACGTTCAGGGCGGAGGCGAATGTGTTCTGAGAAAGTCTTCGGCGCCTATCCAAAGATCTCGTTGTTTCCAAACTGTTGCAATCGCTGTGATAATAAGCCAGCAGGAGGATTCTCGCATTTTTCCTGGGTTTGCGATATGGAGAGCAGCATCCAAATGAGGCGAAGGTCGCTCCTGTCTGAGCTCCTTAAGCAATCCTAGGCACGCACGAGCTAGATTCCGCAAAAGATGCATGTCGTCTGCAGAGATGTAATCATCAATTCGAGATAATAGTGAAAAAATCCATCTAGCATGCGACTCCGTTGGAAAATGGGAGGAATCTGATGCTTGAAGATAAAGGTTGATCCAGAATGTGAAGTACATGAGTAGATGCAAGGCCATTCGCTACAACAAAAAAAGTATTAGCTTTGTACATAAGGGTAGGAAACTAGGAAACTACGAACCTCATCAATTAATTTGAGAATCCTAGTGGTGGGCTCCCGAGGTTTGAACGCCAACTTGATAGGAACAAGACAGGAGCTTGAGGGCAACTGGCCACTGCTTTCGAAAGAATCGAACGGCAGTGGGGTTCCCATTGGGCTGGGTAGAGATTCAGCAGGATCTACCTTCAATACTTGTTCGACTTCGCCTTCATCGTTGTTTTGCCAAGATTCCTGTGGCAGGGCTTGAGAAGAATTGTCAGGCCAGGCGCGCAGCCCTGAGTTATATGTTTGTGGCTTTTTTGCGTTAGTGTTTTGTTTTTTGGCTTTCTTCGGTGGATTCCAGTCTGATTCAGGCTTCCCAGCCAGGAAAGCCCACCACATATCTCGTTCTTTCTTGTCTGGCATCACCCGAACCCCAACATAATTTGGAGGTCCAACATGTATTGTTGGTTGATCTAGGTTCTACAAATATAGTGTGAAGATCAGGCAAAGATGTATAATCGAGGTAACATACTTTTCGAAAGTTCTGGAACCTAAACTCGAATAGCTCTCGCCATTCTTCAGAAGGCAAACAAGATTGGATGATGGGGTTTATTGCAGTTGCTGCAACCGATCGCGGCTCAGGCTCTTCATAGGGATTAGACACTCGAACTACATCTGGTAATTGGCGAGCGTCTCTCCTAGATATGAATGTAAATAATGAAGAGTTATGGTAAATAAAGATATGCACATACCGAACGGTAAACAGGTATTGCATGCCATCAGCGGGCTCCTCGTTGAAACCCTGTGGTAGATTTGCGACAGGAAGAATTTGTTTACCATATGCTGGTTCATCCTCATCAGAGTCGTCGAGTTCTTCTCTTTTGCGTTTCATAAGATGATGGTTTGAAGCAGGCCAGGCCGGACCGAGACCCGTCCCTTTGTCCTTCATTTACTCTATCGTCACCATGGACGAGGATGCTATCGAAACTGAGGCTCTTCAGGCTCAGATAGACCTCTCGATGTCCTTTGCCCAAAATCTTGTCTCCTCATGGATCCAACCTCACAAATTTCCGAGAAATTCTCATAGAAAGGATTTAGAAAAGGAACTCTCAGAATATATGCAACGGCCTGCCAGGTATGATGCCTCGTTCTCTCCGAAGTCAGTGCTCAATGTACTCCCAGGTTAGGTGTTGGTGCCTCTATCCCGGAAGGTTATAATTCCACTACTAGAGAAACTGCTCGTCTCAAAGGAAAACTTGCTGGTACAAAGCATTCTAGGGAGGATGATGATGCTGTTGCCCGGCAACAACCCTCAGATAGTGAGGGAGAAAGCAGGGCAACTGCGATCAAGAAAAGGCCGAAATATGATCCATTCGACGTTGTACATGGAAAAAAAAGGAAAAAAGAAAAAAAGGTTGAACATGAAGACGCAAATCCAATCACAGCTGACCCAAATGTAACGCAACTTCAAGCTACGATTTCTCCCAGAGAAGCGGCTAACCAGCGCCTTGATGGACCTGAGCCCAACGGCCCAACAGTTTCACCTGTCAAGAAGAAAAAGAAACAGAGGAAATTGAACGATCTTGAGGGTGTTAAAGCTGGAGCTTCCTCCCTTCTTTTGAATAGTTCACATGTTCTCAATCCTCCATCGACACCCCCACGTGGTACAGGTGAGTCTGCATCTTGTCAATGAATTCGAATTTATTATTCATGAAACCCGAAGAATTATTAGACTTCGATCGAACTCCCCAAAGTCAACGGACAGTGGATGCCTCCCTTACATCCACACCAGCGTTGATTATGCAATATCGACATAAATCTGTACCTCTCGATCTTCTGACAAGGCCGTTGCTTAACTTGAATGGACCTCATAATGATCATGGCTCTGATCATGGAGGAACGCCACCAAGTAGTCCAAAGAAGAAGCGGAAAAGACGACGCAAGAAGAAAAACGCGTTAATACCTAGTGCCGCCGACACTAAAATTGATGAGACAGGCAATATGTCGTCGAGCCTTAAATAATAATTTATTCAAACTTTTGTCAAAATGGACCTCTCTGTCATAACTGCTGTACCTAGGCTTCTGAGCTTCGGGTCCGGTGAATGACGTATGTATGCAGTTCTGCCTTGAAGGAATAAGTGACAGCTTGCTAAGTCGCTGCAAGGAATGTTATGATGGTCGACATTAAATCTGTCATCAGCAAATCCCCTGTATGCCCCCACTTCCAGTCCACAACGACACATAAAATCAAGGCACCAGTTCTTTGGATAGGTCGATCTTTGCTCTCCGTTGAATGGTGCTTTTGATTGCTAGGTCCCCCAAGATGACACATTCCAACGGGTCAAGGAACATCTGAAGCTTTTGGAAGATCCTCAAGTGCCGTGGAACAATGACATCAAGGTCGAATAATAGGATTTCTTTCCGCTTCCCCGAAAGAACCATGGCCATTGCGATGTATGCGCTGAGCCATGAGAGCGAGAGAAAGTACGCCCAAACCGTGTACCCGATTGGCAGAACAGGAGCGTCGTCGGGACGCCTATAGGCCAGCGCCAACATGACAATGTGGTATCCTGCGGTGATGATGGAAAATAGGGGATTCAAGCATAACTTGTGCTTGTGTCAGGACCGTTGGGCAATAGGAATGGACTTTCGCTAGGACTTACTGAAAATATGCCACAGTCTTGTATTGATAAAATGAGGATGGATATTGTTATAACGAGTGAGAAGAGATTAAGAGCAATGACGGACGGCGGGAACTGCGATGAGGGCATACCAGGATATCGTGACCAGCACTGAATATCACCCTACACAGAACGTAAAAACTAGTTGAGTGGTCTTTTATGACTTACCACCATGTGGCTGTGTGACCTGGCCCCAGGTGCACCTTAGACACAGCATTGTCAACCAGAAATACATCCGCTTAACCCTGGCACATCTACAGGTGAGCTATGATCCAATCTCTTTATTTAATCAGGTACGCAAAGGTTAATTGGCGTCAACAACACCGAGATTCACAGATTTTTATAGAGATCTGGGGAGATGTCTCCCTGCCGCCAGTTGCCGCCTTGTTGGATTTTTGGGTCCGCCAATCACTGCTGGGTTTTGTTTCCAGGAGGAAGCCCATTTATAGACATGTTTAGTCATTTCTAAACATTTTTCCTAAAATTACACCGAAATAACTGCCTTGTAAGGAAATTATTTGAGTGTAACCTTGGGAAAATGTTTTTGGAAATGACAAAAAACATGTTTAGAAATTGGTGCAATCACAACCAGCCAGCAGTGCATACGCGTACATATGAAATAGCTTGACACGCCTCATGTCTCTTTATGCTCAATATTCTGAAATCCTTCCTTTCAACGAACTAGGTATTCAAGTACTCCGAAATCTACAGTGAGAATTTATCTAATTATAAAAATTACAAAGTTCTTATACATGTGCCCACAAACTTCCCAACATGATAAAGTGATAAATACTGAAAATACCTAAGATGCATCATTGCAGATAAGAGTCTCGTTCAAGTCGCTCCATTAGCGTGTTGAGCGGCGGTTGTTTCGGGAGCCATTATACGATTGAGACGAGGGCTCGCGGTGCGTCTTTCCACCAGTGGACCTACGCGAAGCGCCCGGCCTCACACTCTTGGTATGATTTCGATGGCTCTGATGGCTCCGATGACTACGATTGGTTGGGCGAGACGAAATTTCCCGAGCGTTCGCCGGTTTACGGACGGGCTTCTTCGACGGACCCATGTAGAAGCTAAAGATTGAAAATAGGCTGCGTCCGGTTGATGCGCGATGAGGCTGCCCGTTTCTTCCCGCACGTCTTTTCCGTGCAGCTCGAGCTTCTCTCATTTCTCTCATACCCTGTGTTGAATAACAAGATTAGCGGGATGCCCACCAGCCCAGGTTTATTGCACACGATATTGACCTTTGACCGTAGTTCTTCGTTGCCTAGCAAAGTTCCTCTCATCTTTGCTAGCCATCCATGCATGGTCGATGGCGGAGGTCTACATCTGGAGCCGTCCGAACGGAACTATATATAATATAATATGCTAAGAGTTAGATAATTGAACATCAAGGAATTATCGCACATACTGATGAAGCCCATTCAATCTTCATTTTTTGAGAAGCGTAGACTGAATGAATTGAGAAGGTAGATCCTGAAAAAACAAGGAAGAAAGCTTGGCACCTGTCCTGTCTACTTATATACGTCGTTTACATGTCGAAAATTGAATGACCATTATGTAACCACCTCGTGGAACCCACGAAACTTTGACACAGCAGCCAAGTTGGACCAATAGCTGGATTGTTGCGCATGCGATCTCATATCAGATATCATCATTATCTCATCGTGTATTCGGGATGTTGTCCTCGTTTCAACGCATTTGACGTAGAGAATGTATAGCGACAACGACAACTCCGCGATGCTTTCAATTTTAGATTTGGATATTTCGAGCAACTCCAATTGAATTCAAAGTATTTTATTATTGACCGTTTGGGCAGGTGATGTTAAATTGGAGGTTCGAGACAAAGCGCCGTCAGCTGTGGTGTGTATGTTGTGAAATAGATGACCAACGTTCCGCAAAGCATGGGTTCCGTGATCCTATACAAAACAGTCATGGTACTTATCATTGCCCTACACTTGGGTGAGCCCCACACTTCGGTCAAACCAAGGGTTCAATGAGTCCCAAGGCAATTGACAACGTGATGTTACAAATCATCACGCTTCTCTGCCAAAATTTGTGACTGACGAAATGTAGGGTTGACCAAATAACCGATCAATGATAGTAATTTATGTCGTTACATAACTCAAACTGATCAAATTTTCCTCACGCCGAAGCCAGTTCCTAGAAACATCGCCGGTTATCCCAATAACCGAATAAAAGACTGTTGAGGGGGGACTTACCCAAGGCTGCCTGTCCGGACAGTTAGCGTCGACGACAACGTGTTTACACCGCTATAGCAATAAGAGGCACTCCGAAGGGGATTCCTCTTTTGGAATCCACTCGTGGATGCCGGTATTTGGTTTTGACCTGTCGGCGGCTGTGACCTCATCGAGCAATAGTACACCGCTTCAGTTCTCTTTCTGTTGTTTTCATGCACTCTCGAAAAAAATGCCAGGAATCAGAACGGGACTGTATACCTCCGCCTCTATTTTCGGTTAATTAACCAGCCGCCTTGGAAAGTACATAACGAGGCAGACGATGTTGGGTGAAAATCACCAAGGTACCCACAAGTCTTACGAAAAAAGTACAACTGCACAGACATGAGCTGGAAAAACATCAACGCTGTCATCGAAAACAAGCTTTTCCTGGGAAAGTCAGTGGCTCTGTAACGTTCTTTAATTGGTTCATCTCAATTAACTTTTGACCCCCTTCTAGTATCATGGCTGCGCGCTCGACGCGTTCGATGACAGACAACCATATCACGCATATTGTCTCCGTCTGCGCAGATCCTATCCCCGCAGAAGCCCCTGAATCGGGAATATGCCATATGCGTATATCGGTTGAAGACGTTGATTATGCAGATCTCTTGATTCGCCTACCAGCGGCATGCCGATTTATCGACCAGGCAATACGGTCGGGCGGCGTTGTATTCGTCCACTGTGTCCAAGGCATCTCGCGAAGTGCAACAGTTGTCGCTGCATATTGTAGGTTCTATTTTTATTTTATTTTACTTTTCCAATCGACAACCCTCATCATATATACACACGCAGTGATGTGGTCACGACGAATTCGCACCACACAAGCGTTAGATATGGTCAGAAATGGTAAGAGAGGATGCTTAATATCATTTTAACGAACGGTACTGAGTGCGGAATTTAGCGCGCAATCAAATCTGGCCCAACCCTGGGTTTCAGGAACAACTTGTCCTTTTTGAACTCTGTCAATACGCGCCTTCCCCCTCCAACGGAATCTATACCAATTGGCGGTCCCAGCTGCAGCGCAAGCTTCAGGCATCCGGCCTTCGATAGGTGATACGCCACATAAAAGTATCTAACCGAGTAAAAACGCTGATATTCTTGCTATCCACGGACATCACTTTTTCTCTCCCACCATTTTAGATATTTAGAACATGGATAAACTACTTTTTTTTTCCTCGCTGTTTTTCTTTTTTTAGACTCAACCAATTAGTCCTGTAGCCTACCCCCTTTGTATCCCTTATCTCACAATGTATCCTGTCTCCTTTTTCCTAATGAGTCAGAACTTTCACTGGCAAGACGAAATCAGCAAGACTCAAGCTGAGTCACATTTAAGATTGTGTAGCCAGATGTCACGCGAGCGCATTCAATAGTCGCAGTCGGACCCAACGTGACTCAAAAATATCATTCTAAATTCCACGTAGTCTTGTGAATGCGTAGACAATGCTGCGGTATTAAAACTACGTGTCCTGTAGAGGACTATAAAATAGTAGCTAGTAGTAACGTTAAACGTTGTTGTGACACATTGCTTTGGCGGGATTTTAATTTGAAAGTCCCACGACAAACCTTTGACTCGCTGTCCTCAGCTTTTAACCACAAACCTGAACTTGCTCCTTAGCCACCTTCCACAACAATGGGTCTCTCTGTCTCTCGTCTCCTCTCCGGTCTTTTTGGAAAGAAGGAGATGCGTATGTCCTCTACCTTCTCATTTTCGTCAAAATGTACTCACAATAAATGACCTCCAATAGGTATTCTGATGGTATATTATTTCTCTCTTCCTTCTTCAGCATCGGACCTTCATATCAATCATTCTAGGTCGGTCTTGACGCCGCTGGTAAGACCACCATCCTTTACAAACTCAAGCTTGGTGAGATCGTCACCACCATCCCAACAATCGGTGAGATATGGGCGGCATTTATCCAGTATTGCCTATTTGACACCCGACTACAGGATTCAACGTCGAGACTGTTGAATACAAGAACATTTCATTCACAGTGTGGGATGTCGGAGGCCAAGATAAGATTCGGCCTCTCTGGAGGCATTGTACGTCACTTTTGTCTTCAGTTACCCGCCGGAGCCCTCATCGACTTCCTCCTACAGACTTTCAAAACACTCAGGGTATCATTTTCGTAGTCGACTCTAACGATAGGGAGCGTGTCTCTGAGGCCCGGGAAGAACTCCAACGAATGTTGAACGAAGATGAACTCCGTGATGCTCTCCTCCTTGTGTTCGCCAATAAGCAGGATCTACCCAATGCGATGAATGCCGCTGAGATCACCGACAAACTTGGTCTCCATGGTCTCAGACAGCGAACTTGGTACATTCAGGTAGGTCTATATTATTCTAATGCTCCAAATCCGCTTTTAAGTCGTCTGGTATAGGCTGCATGTGCTACATCTGGAGACGGTCTTTATGAAGGTCTGGAGTGGTTGAGTGCAAACATCAAGCGCCGAGTATAATGGCTTGTTACACGTGTCACGATCCTTTCACGATACCGAAAACGTATTCACCGGTCCGCTCACTCTCAGTACTAGTACAAGTCTTTTTTCTTGACCAACTTCTTCTTTTCCTATTTACATCCTTGTCTCTTTCTCGAAAACCTACAAGCATGTAGCCTTGAATATACTCCTTCCTAGATCATTGAATGGCTCCTTATTATACATGCCATAGTTTACAATTGCGAAAATTGCTAAGGTGTGTAACGTCACCGACTTTCACCAGGAAATACTCGTCCGACAGCCTCGGCTTCTCTCCGTCTCTTCTCTCCTAACTCCCTTGAGGCTACATCTCGTTGATTCACTCCAAATCGAGCTAACTTCTCAAGAAGAGCTTGTAATCGTTTGGGCTTTACAGGTGCATATGATGCATGCCTGTTGGCAGGTACAAGATACTCTTGAACAGTACCTCCGAGTGGGATGGACGTTGTCTATTCCAAAATAATCAGTGTCCCATTGCTGACTATTTCAGGATCTCATAACTAACAAGGCGAAGTTCAGTGAAGGCCGTTGCGAGATGGGATCTTCCAATTCGCTTCAGCTCGTCCTGGAGAAAGTCCACGTCAATCAGAATATTTGAAATAGCATTCTCGTTCAACATGGATATATCACGCCCGGTTAGAAAATCCTGGACAAAAAATGAATGAAATGAACAAATAAGAGGGTTGCTTCAATCGACTGACCATTAAACATTCAACGATATATCCCAAGGCCCCTTTATACGCCTCTTCTTTGTAGTTCTCCTTGATTATCAAGGAATCGACGACTGTAGTCAACCAATTGACCAGTTCATATAGATACATGCTAGGTGAGGTTTCCCGTTTATTTGGCGTCCAATCATATTCAGATAACTCGAAGCATTGGTCAAGTTTGGAAGAAATGAGGCTTGACATGCGAGTACGAGATCGAGATATGGTAATCTCAAATGATTCTGGGGCTGTGAGTCTGATGACTCCACCTCGATGCGTAGAACTAGAAGCAATATTTAGCCTCTGGGTAGCTGATGCCTTGAGGGAAAAAAAAAAGACAAACCGAAGATTAGTGAGTGAACGTTCAAGTTCGGTACAAGCAACTTGAAAATGCTCTAGATTCGTGATTATTTGTGCGATTTGCGTTGGATTTTGGGTCTTTGCTAGGCGGGACCCAATAGTTTCACTGATGCTCCTTGATAGCAGGGAGTCCAGAGACTGGGAAATGAATATAAATTACTGTTCCATTGAGTATGTCTTACTTTGCTTAGAAGTTCATCGATATCACGATGATGCTGAGATACGCCTTCCAGGAATGCATAGAATTTTTGGATGAAGGTTCGGACCTGCCAAAAATAGGTATGATTGGTTATGTGGAACGACGTATGATATGCTTACATCTTGACAACAGGAGAAGAAAGTCTGAGACCATGGGAGAAGGTTTGGCAGAGGCAATCTAAAGCCACCAGTAAGGATCAAGATTCTCAGGTATATGAAGTCAAACCCACTGTTTAATCTCGGTTTTCACCTTCTCGCTTACCCATACCACGTCAAGTACCATATCGACATCTTGCTGAGTCTCTACTCGCATAGGCATATGGTCATCCTCACGCACGATCTGTGTGTTGAAAGGAATAATTGAGAAAACAAAGACTTTTGTCAAGTCAGAGTTAAAACCTACCGCCTCAAACTGACGGGTGAATTGCGCTTGTAGTAAATTAGCATACTTCTCGAAGAGCACAATTATGAACGAGTGAAGGGAGGTGGTCGAGTAGGAAGAGGTCTGTAAATAAGGAGCTTAATGTGACAACTTATGCGTCATAAATCTAGCACCCACCTCCAGTGTCATTATAAACATTAAAAGGTTTTCTTTGACTTTTAAAAAGCTTTCTGCGTCCGTTTCCGTACACAGAGCGCCTTCGATAGCCGTTGTTAGAGCGACAGCAACCACTTCCCATAGTTCCTCGACATCCCGCGAAGATCGAAATGAGCCGGTCGTTTCTAGTACATGAGACTCGACAATGAAGAATCCTGAGATTTCTTGTGTGAGAATTGGGAGGGATACTAGTCGTAGAGGCATTGGAAGAATAAGGCCTGATTGGGCCTATTATAAAGTGACAGTAAGTACCTTGCTAGCCATCACGGTCGTGTAATCACCTTACCTTTCTGTCCGCCTGGTATGATTTCTGGAGTTCACTCATAGAGTCAAGGGCACTATATATGTGAATGCATTCAAATAGTGGCTTGAAATCCACATGCAGTTTGTCGTTGTCAAGGACATCAACTGCGAAAATTTGTGGTCAATGTTATAAGTTACCCACAAGTAAATTAGCGCTTACATTCAGTCTTCTCGTATGTGACGAGTTCCACTGCGCTGCCTACTCGACTTGAACGGAGAAGAGGGTCTTTCTCCCGGCGTACTCGCCATCGTCGAGTTCGAACTTCCATAGCTTCAAATGCCAACCGACCTACCTCTGTGCTTATATTTCTGATCTCCAGAAGCCATTGCTTCATTGAAGCTGTTACGGCATCCTTGATTTGGCTTCGCAGAGAGGGCAGAGAGGAAAGAAGATGTTGGAAGAACGGTGTTTGCGATAATGAAGTTGGAGGCATACTTTGGATATCCTCGAGTGACTGGCGCATAATTGTATTGAAAATAGGTAAAAATGACAGCAAACGACAGCAACGACAGACCCTCAACGCGCTCCAGTATTTGCCCTCTCTGATCATCTCACCCACCCGATCAACAACATCCAAAACGCGTAGACAGGCTTGTAGTGTATCAATTGCCTCATCCAAGTTAGCAGCAGTCTTCCTTGACTGGAGCAGGGCGCGTTTTTTCTCCACAAGGCCTCCCCCAAGCTGCGCAACACTATTATCCAAAGAGGAAATATTGTCCTTCATCTTGTCGGTGTATGACTTGACCGTAAAGAGGGTTGATACAGAAGAGATAAAGTCTTGGTAATTATCACCGCATATTTTTTCGATCTCTGTGTCCTTTGAGTCGATGAGGCCCTGTATCGTTCTGAGATATGCATCCTGTTGCCGGTTGGTGTGAATTTGTTTGATAATCGGGCCGAGCTGTTCTAAATTTTCAGAAGAAGAGGAAGGATCCAGAAGGTGAATTTGCTGGAGTTGCTGGTCGATATTTTCTTGGGTAAACTGCTGTTTCCTGCGCGGAGGCATAATTGAACCGACCGAAATGGAAGAGACTTTCGGAGGTTCACTGTCTCCTTTGATGTTTGCCATACCCTTCTGATCTAAATAACGCGTGGTGTGATCGGATTTTCTGTTTTGGTACATTTCACTACCTTTTCAACTCCTTTCAGTCCTTAAGAAAGTTCTGATATGTCAGATATCTTGGTTCATGCAGATGCGATGTACTTGTCAATTCCCCCGATTTTTATTCGCCGATTTTTATTTCACATAGTCTCTTCGATATGGACGGCACCTTGGTCGATTCCACTGCAGGTGTCGTGGGCGCGTGGAACTTGTTCCGAGAAACCTACCCAACCATCGATGTACACCATATTCTGAGCTGTAAGCATCGCTCTCCAAAACATCGCCGTTCTATCTCTAGATTTTTCCGATACAGCGTCCCATGGAGTTCGCACTGTCGACAATCTCAAGAATCATTGTGGCATCCAAGATCCAGAGATTCTCGAAGTGAGCGTCAATCTACGTGCGATAGACGCATCTCAGATTATTTCGCTCTTCCTGCTATCCTTCCCTTCAGAAAGAGGCAGAGCGCTTCGAAAAGGCCATTGTAAGCACATCCTCTGCAGGTGGAGGTCAAGGCATTGTACTTCTTCCGGGAGTCAGATCCATTATGGATAAGGTATGCTCAACTTTAGCAACGCTGATGCAACTAGCTCCATATCAAGCGTGATAGCTTGCTTCTTGGCGTTTTTTGCCGAACCCCTGCTGGACGATCTGTACATCTGCAACACGGACATATGCCTCATCTGCTCTCAATATAGCCGGTATACCAGTACCCGATGTCTTTGTTACTTCTGAAGACGTTGCTCGGGGTAAACCATTTCCAGATCCCTATCTGCTTGGTGCAAAGCGGGCTGGCGTCAAACCGGAGAACTGTCAGCAATAGTTAACATTATCTAATAAGCTTTGTCCTAACATGGTCACCCCAGGTATTGTCGTTGAAGACGCACCCTCTGGCATTCGTAGCGGACGCGCGGCAGGCTGCAAAGTAATTGCTCTGTTGACAACGCACACTCGCGAACAAGTAGAAGCTGCTCAGCCGGATTTTGTTGTCAAAGACCTTTCATGGCGAGTTTCAGCCCTATAACACCCCAAGCGTACTCAAACAAAGATTTCCTTAGCATAACTGTTCAGCGTACCACGGCTGGGGTCACAGTGACTGTTAGGATGGAATAGAATAGATAACCCATTGGCTGCAGCCTCTGGTCAGATAGAGGAATAGAAACACTGATAGAATCTGCGAGCACCATATTATGGCACCTTCGCAGCTTATACAATTTAACAACAAAGCATTACGAGTGTTGTTTAATGGTTGATAAATGATTCCCGATCAATCAATATTCATAGAACGTGAAAAAACGTGATAGCTGGGATGCTGAAAAAGAATACAGAAAAAGAAATCAAAGAGTATTGATAACTTTAGGGGGTATTTTAGGCGGAGATGGTTGCATCGAAAAAGCACAGAAAAATAAAATCGACCATACCAAGGCAGTCCTTTAGTACTCGCCTTCCTCCTCAGCGTCAGCGGAATCTGTGCCAACCTCTTCGTAATCTTTCTCGAGCGCTGCAAGGTCCTCACGAGCCTCGGAAAATTCGCCCTAAAGATAAGTTAGTGAGCGATATTACGACGAACGACGAACGCAGCTAGACGTACCTCCTCCATACCCTCACCGACGTACCAGTGCACAAAAGCACGTTTCGAGTACATGAGATCAAATTTGTAATCTTAGAAGGGTAATTTTTATTTAAGCTAGAATAATGCTTGGAAACAATCATAGCTTACCAAGTCGTCCCCATGCAGCAGAAATGGCAGTAGTGCTGATTGCAAGTCATTTCAGAATTATTGAAAGAGTACATATTTTTCGAACACGCACTTCGAAAGCATGCAAAGACTACGAGAAGTCTTGGCAAGATCGCCACCAGGAACACAAGCAGAAGGCTCATTGCATACACCCAACTACAGATGAATCGAGAAATAAGTCAAAATGTCTGAAGATTTATAGTGGATGCTTTACTTTGAAGCCGGTAGGGCACCAGTCAACGAACTGGATCGTCCGCTTGGTCTTAATGCTAGCAACGGCAGCCTGTACGTCCTTGGGGACAACATCACCACGGTACAACAAACAACAGGCCACTGCAAGGAATACTAAATCAAGTATCTGTTATCAAGAGACGTATGATAACTCACTATATTTGCCTTCTTTAGGGTCACACTTTACCATCTGGTTACCATTCTCGAAGCAAGCGAAGGTCATTTCGGCAACAGAATTTTGTTCATGGGTCGCCTTGTCAACCGAAAGAAGTGGGGCGTAGGTGGCAAGAGGAAAATGGATACGGGGGAAACTGTTGACTCGTGTCAGGTTTGGATAAGATTCAAAGGGAGAAAAGAAACTGACGGAACCAAATTGGTTTGGAATTCATTCAAATCGACATTGAGCGATCCGTCAAACCTCAGGGATGCGGTTATGGAGGATACGACTTGAGCAATCAGGCGGTTGAGGTTAGAGAAGCTGGGTGAGACAACGCCGAGCTTCTTTTTGCAAATGTCGTAAATAGCTTCATTATCTACCTATACGATAGATAGAAGCTTGAATTCGCCCTGATTAACAAAGAACATTCACACGCACCATGAATGAACAGTCAGAGTGCTCGAGGGTTGTGTGAGTCGTAAGGACGGAATTATAGGGTTCGACGACTGAGCTCGACAGCTGGGGTGCAGGATACACACAGAATTCAAGCTTAGACTTCTTTCCGTAATCTGTGGAGAGCTTTTCCAGTAGGAGAGCTCCGAAACCAGAACCAGTTCCACCACCGAACGAGTGGAAGACGAAGAAGCCCTGGAGACCCGAGCAGTTGTCAGCAAGTCTCCTTAGTTTGTCCATGACGGGGTCAATAAGCTCTTTGCCGACAGTGTAGTGACCGCGAGCATCTATGTATTGATCAGTGACTTTGGTCAAAATAGACGAAAAATTAGTTACAGTTGTTGGCAGCATCCTCCTTGCCAGTGATGAGCGTCTCAGGGTGGAAAAGAGATCTATAAGGACCGGTCTTGACATCGTCGATTACACCAGGCTCGAGATCAATGTATAGGGAACGAGGGACATGCTTTCCTGAACCAGTCTCCGAAAAGAAAGTAGAGAAACCACTATCTGTTGACGAAGGAGAGCCTTCAATCAAGCGACCATCAGGCTGAAAATACAATAAGGACTACTAATGAGACTATTTGAAACGAACACGCACGCTCAAGCCATGCTCGAGGGTGTAAAGTTCCCCTGTTGGTTGTTATCCAAATTAATAATGCAGGTGACAGGACCAAGATATCTGGACTCACAACAAGCGTTACCGATCTGGACACCAGCCTGACCGACATGGAGAGAGATAACTTCACGCATTGTAAAATAAAGATTGAAGGATTTAAGGCGTGAATGAGTCTGAGGGGGAAACTTGAAATGGTCAGAGGGCAAGGACCTTTTGAAATTTTGTAAGCTGACCGATTTCCTTTTCGGGAAAAGATATGTGCCAGTCACAGTCACATAAAGTCATTGCGACCCTTCAGTAAAAAAGCGAATGTCGCGTTGAATGTTTAAAATCATTTACTTTCTGCAATGCTAAAAAATGATTACAAGATTTAGGTATCTAAAATTTGCATAGTATTTGATTTTTTCAAACTAAATTTCTCCAGCTTATTTAATATTTAAAAGGATCCTGGTAACAATATGACGTACGACAATGGGCGTAATCACTCATGTAGATATTCGTGGATTTAGTTAAATATTGTACACAACAGAAAGGCAAGGGGGCCCAGGATTTAAATAACTTGAACGTGCACGGAGTAGAAAATTTGTGTTAAGACTCTTGGGCCCTCCTAAATGAGGTAAAATGTTGGTGTGTTTTCGTCCATAAGAGGTATGTGTTTTTTCCACGTTCCCACGGAGAATTTTTTTGTCTGTAACTGTGACACCCAATGTAGAAGTTTCATTGGAAACTTGACAGGTGGGTGGGGGGTGTTTATCAAAAACAGAACATGTGCCCTCAGAAAATTCTGTACACATTCAGCTAGCACCGGAAATACATTGTAGCAGCGAAGAAAAGATCCCACTTGGGCTCTGGATGGGGCTCTGGATGAATTAATCCAGACCCAAAATGCATGAAATTTGACCTCCAAAAAAAATAAAATTTTAGGGCCCCACAGACCTACCCCATACGAAGGTCGTCGTTCTTGCAAACACATGGCGTGGCATTTCACACGGAAATACTTGGCATACTTAGGCACGCTGCAGTCACGACTGTGTCACATCACCTGACATACACTTTCCAATTCCGCCGAACCAAACTGTTACTATTAGTTTACGCTGTTACAAGTGCATGCAAGTTATAGATCTCCCTTCGCACAATATAATATACCTCAGAAACATTCCCTTCCATCTCAACCTTGCCCTTGGCCAGTTTTCTAACAGCAACAGATCCACCAGGTCCCTCGCTTCCAGATGTGCTACAGATCAGAACTCCCTCACCAACAAGCTCAGCCTGCACCCCGACGGTGGCAAGTCGTGATTTTAGGGCAGTTAGCTTGAGCTCTCCAATCATCGTTGAGTGCGGCAGGGCTACTTGAGGTCGGGAACCGAGACCCCTCTGGTTCAGGCTCTCTGCCCCTTTTTCAAGGTCCATGGGAGCAGAAGATGACGAAAGCGGTTCCAAAGTCGGTATTGTGGAGGTGGCATGGGCAGTGACTCGGCCCCTTACATATGCGATTTCGTTGTCCTCAAACTGTCATAGAACGCAATCAGTAATTCATTCAGCGGATCACAGTAGTAAAGCACGCACTCGTGAAATCTTCAAGGAAGCCAGGAGGTTGTCGCTTATATTGACTGAAAAGCTGTTCGTCTGTTGTCCGATTTGAATAGTTTCGCCAACCGTTGGTGCATAGATATCCTTTGTCATTGAGCGAATTTTGCTGCAACTTTCAATAAGGGCATCGGCTGCCATTGGTGGAGCATGCACAATGATCTACCCATCACATTTGGCTAATCACCAAGAAGCGAACCGAAGCAGACTCACCATCTTACGAGGATTCACCTGAGGTACAATGGTCTTGACTGCCCGACCATCGTTCAAACCCTCCATGTCAACAAAGAGTAACCGGCAAGCCAGTTGAACTTCGACATCATTAGTGACATACTTTGATGGGGGTTCGTCGATTGCTTTCTTAAAGGATTTTAAAAGGTTAGCTTGAGAAATATCATCCAGGCAAGCAATGCCTAGATACCCACTTTAGCATCTTCTTCCGCCAAAGTTCGTCGCTTATAGTCCTTCACATCCTCACTCTCGGCTTCCTCCTCCAATGCTTTCCCCTTCCTTAGCCACATGCCAACATCAATCGTTTCCCCATAGTCATCCACTCTACGTTTTTTCTCCACGTAAGGGAACATCCTAAAACGTTGGGTCTGGCCGGCGTTCTTGAAAAAAAAGGTCGACTTTGATACGTTGCCTTTCAGATAGATATCAAATGACAGCAATTGCTTTGTCAATCCCTCGTCGCCATCCAACCAATCCGTGCTGTCCATTCCCTTGTCGCTTCGTCTCTTTTTTCCACCACCGCCATCACCTTTGGCACCAGCCCCGTCAGAGCCAGTGTCCATTGCCTCTCCGCTCAACGTTTGCCTCACTTCGTCCTCCTCCTCAGCGTCGGAATCAGAATCGGAATCACTGTCGTCTTCGTCAGCTTCCAGCATTCGCTGATTCCGTGCTAGGGCCGCTTGATGTGCAGCCTCCTTCTCTCTCGCAGCACGTTCTTTTTGTTGATACAACTCCAATTCGAGACCCTGTAATGGGACTTTGCGCCTCATTTTGAGCTTGATTGAACCATCCATCATCACATTACGTCCGATTTTTCCATTGTCCCATTTGTCTTCGGGCCGTTGTGACTCATTCCACTTTTCAAACAAGGCGCGACCGAGGGTACCCTCTTCGCCTCGCCCAGTGAGTAACACAACATTGTCTGCGACAGCAGCAAAATCTGAAAAGAGGTGTCGAGAGGGACCATGAGATAGAGATGCAGGGACTGCCAAAATTAATTTAGGGTCTTTGGATGAATATGTTTGAAGAAGAGATTGAGGATTAGGAAAAAACTCTAGATGTCTGCAGAAATTGTTATCAATACTAAGGTAGGACGGGCCTTCTTAACTCACTTGAATCTCAACGCGAACGCTCCCAGGGCATCTTCTTCGTTGTCATCGTCTCGTCGACGCTTGTTGTTCTGGTTCTGGCGTCCATTCGTTCCTTCTTCACCAACATCTTCTTTGCTAATCGTACCTCCAAGCCATTCCATCATACTTCTCACAAAAGTCAACATCTCTCGACCAGTGCGTGATAGTAGGCATATAGGATACCGCAGCCGAGAGTAATTCCAATGTTGATCAAGAAGGACAAGAAGTTCAAGGATACGAGTGCTTGAATCGCAAGGCAGAAGAAGCGAAGATCGAGACGTAAGCGTCGCAGTAATTGTATCTGTGCAATCTCACTCAGTTGACGACCAAATTTAAGCGACTGATAATTTACCAATAAGGGCAGCGTCACGATCTTTACGTCGACTTGTAATAACAGGTGTGCGGTCAGCATCAGTAATGAGAAGATCTGGTCGTGCAAGAGGCTCAAAGATACCCCCAGCTGCTTGACGAATTAAGACTGTGCCGTCCAGATGACGTTCGCGCATGTGATTCACATTCACGGCGTAGATTATTGTACCAGAAGAAGGGGATCGAATTTTCCATATTGTACCACCGAGAGTGTGGCCCGCGTTGAATGGTGTTATAGTCAATCCCTGGCATTTCCCTGAAGACATAAACTATGAGCAGGTTGAGGTGAGTATATATTTATACGCACCTTGTAGATGGGTTGGTTGTGAGTATCTCAAGGTGTTGCAAGAATCAAAGGCATCCTGGACTTCAATGACAGTGGCTATGAATTTTCCTTTGCCATCTGTGGCAGGGAGAGATTCGTCACGAGACTCTATATTTTCATCGTCCACATTGAAATTCTGCGGTTCTTGTGGCTCGTCAATCACTTCTTCTTCATCACGTAGTCCTTCTACATCTTCTGTGACTGAAATTCTGCCCATAGCCTGCACAGGTAGGGTTGTATAAGCTGGCGCCTTAAGTCCCCATCTGGAATACGCCCAAGGATACAAACCACAATGAGCAAGGTCTCCATGTGAGAGCAAAACTAGATCAATCATCGGTGCACATCTAATGAATACAGAGTTCAAACTATGGAAACTATTTTTCATGACAATGACACGAACTTTCGCAACGCTTCACAGTATTCGGTCCATGCGGGTATGCCATCATCAGAGTTTTCAGGTGGACGTTGTTGGAATGGAGAGGGTTCTGGGACCCAGTCTGGTGAACCACAATCTATTAGTATACGAACATCATCAATTTGGAGAATATATGCAAGCGGTGTCGTCTGAGAGGAGCGTGCAGCCCCGGACAAGGGCGTGAAGGTGATCATAGCGGCATAAAGACGCGGTTGTTTGCCTCAGAGATCGTAACCAAACAGACTGAGTGACAACATAATGTTACATAATGTGCTGATGTCCAAACCTAAGTGAAGACTCGGCCGTCATCATTCCACTCTCGTCCTGCTGTAATAGGATCGAGATGAACGATGGAATAGATGTAGAGTGAATTGCAGCGCAAGACGATATTTATCAAGGGCGACTGAGGCCAAAAAATCCGAACGGTATAAATTTAATCGGGAACTTGACCATGGACTCGACCTTCCGAGGTATGTTCGATGTAAATATGGATGGATCCTTTGGAATTCTATCGTTCAATCAGGTACACACTTTTCGTGACAACGTGGCTTCTGCCTACTTTTCTTCGAAGGTCCAACGAAGCCCACCATCAAGCCCATGAGGCTTGATGTAAGGTCGCACAGACCAGTATTTAGCGTGGGAAAAAATTAGTGTATAATTTTAGGGGCGTGTTTTGATTTTTCTTTGTCTCGTTCTGCCATCGTGGTGTTCCTTCTAAACCCTTACCCCTCTGTAAGTTCGCCCTACGTGTCATATATTCTCCTCTGTCCTGATCTCTCTTCATAGTCCTTCTCTTTTTGAAATGCGTGAAGTCATCTCCGTACACGTTGGTCAGGCCGGTGTCCAGATCGGTAACGCCTGCTGTATGTCCTTTTCCCTCTTTTTTTTTATATCCCTATACCTTTGTGGCTGCGTGAAATACACGGAAAACGCGTCGATCTCGTAGTTGTGTAAAATATTTAAAGTGGTGTGATGCTGATCCGATTATCTGCAGGGGAGCTTTACACCGTCGAGCACGGTCTTAGCGTGAGTTATACACCCTCACTTTATACACTTTTCTGACTTGTGTTACAGCCTGATGGTCGTATGCTAGAAGGCTCTCCATCTGCCAACGATGGTGGCTTCAGTACCTTTTTCTCGGAAACTTCCTCTGGCAAACACGTGCCCCGCTCCCTGTACATTGACCTTGAGCCCAATGTCATCGACGAGGTCAGGAACGGACCCTACAGAAGTCTTTTCCACCCGGAAACTCTTGTTACTGGGAAAGAAGACGCTGCTAGCAATTGTGAGCAATCCCCCTGTTCCACAAATGTTCAGCCCATTTACACGTGTTTTCAGATGCTCGTGGTCACTACACCATTGGAAAGGAGCAAATTGATGTTGTGATGGATAAAGTACGCCGTCTTGCAGACAACTGCTCAGGCCTCCAAGGCTTTTTTGTTTTCCATTCGTTCGGTGGCGGAACTGGTTCTGGTTTCGGTGCACTCATCCTTGAGCGTCTCTCCACAGACTATGGTAAGAAGTCGAAGCTGGAGTTCAGTGTATATCCTGCCCCCACTCTGGCCAACTCGGTTGTGGAGCCCTACAACTCAGTTCTTACCACTCACACCACCCTCGAGCATTCTGATTGTTCTTTCATGGTAAGATATCGGGCTAATTCTCAAAGGCAGGCTAGTAATCTCGCGGCTTCCAGGTTGATAATGAGGCCATTTATGATATTTGCAAGAAAAACCTCGGCATTACCTCCCCAAGTCTCACCAACTTGAACAGGTTGATCGCCCAAGTCGTTTCGTCTATCACTGCTTCTTTGCGTTTCGATGGTTCCCTGAATGTTGATTTAAACGAGTTCCAGACAAATTTGGTTCCGTATGTACCATAACTCTCTTATTGTGTATCGACTAACTCACATCAACAGCTTCCCTCGTATCCATTTCCCTCTTGCCACCTTTGCTCCCATTATATCGGCAGAAAAGGCCCATCATGAGCAGAACTCCGTTGCTGACATGACTTTCTCGTGTTTTGAGACCGGCAACCAAATGGTCAAATGCGATCCCAGAGAAGGGAAATACAGTAAGTCCCCCTGTTCAATATCGCTGGGGCTACAGAGTTTGACGACCTACTTAAGTGGCTTGTGCCCTTCTTTACCGTGGTGATGTTGTGCCTAAGGATGTGAACGCTGCTGTTTCCATTATCAAGACCAAGCGTACCATCCAATTCGTGGATTGGTGCCCAACTGGTTTCAAGCTCGGTATCTGCAATGAACCTCCAGCACATGTTCCCGGTGGCGATCTTGCTAAAGTGTCGCGCAGCATGTGCATGTTGTCCAACACCACGGCAATCTCTTCTGCATGGAGTCGTCTGGACCACAAGTTCGACCTTCTGTACTCCAAGCGGGCTTTCGTCCACTGGTACGTCGGAGAGGGTATGGAAGAAGGTGAATTCTCGGAAGCCCGTGAAGATCTTGCTGCCCTTGAAAAGGATTACGAGGAAGTCGGCATCGATTCTGCTGACGTCGAAGAAGCTGAATACTAGATATCAACATTTTTCTCGTTTCTTTGTTGTTTGCACGATTCCTTTTTCCATGAATGTCTTATGATCCCCCACGCCTACTTTCATGTCCTTCGTATCATACTTTTGTGGAATTTCATAGCCTTTCTAGTACCCTTTTTTTTTTCAGAAAATAAGGCAAAATTTGATAAGCAATTGTAATTGACTACACCCAACCGATTGAAATCTTGAGACCTTTAACTAATTTTAAATCTATGCTTTACCCGAATCCTCTTTCAAACTAACGATACGATTTAACACGACGAAGTCCCCTTGCTGGCGTCCTAGAAGTTCCGACCCCTCTTCCAGAGCGGCAATCCTGGCATCTTTGTCAAGAGCAAAGTATGCAACTCGCAGACCCTGGAAGCGAACACATTCATTTCCAACGAGCTGCTCACTTGTCGCATAAGGCGTGTCATCTTCAGAAACACGTTGGGGAACCTCAGAGTCTTTGGCTGCTTTGTCAGTCCTCGCCTTCGCTTCCTTCCTGGCATCGGTAATTGTCTGTTTTGCCAAGGACCAGAAACCGACTTCGACGATGGCCGTTGTGGTGATTTCCAAACTGTTAGGAGCAATGTCACTCCTGAAATCGTTCGGCACGCGATCGCTCTTGAATAGTCGATTAAAGACGCGTAGCTCATCTACTTTCACAGGACTGCCAGATGGCGCGTGTTCTGCCACCCACTGAATATGTGCTTTGGGTTTCTTCGCTGGACCCTCGTTCTCCAATTTGCAAAACAGTTCAACTACTTCCCCGGTGGTTGGGTTAGTTTTGAAAGAGGTACAAGTGATAGGGAAAGGAGCCTGGAACAACCCGACAGTCTTTCCGGGTGCCAAACGGAAGTAATCACTTGAATCCTCCGTCCGAAAATCGTCTGCTTCTATGTAGATGGTTCGTGTAAAGGGGATGGTTGACGATCCAAGTTCGGGGACTTTTGGATGCAAGGGTTTTTCGACCATGAGGCAATAGTCTTCTGGTAGGTTCTCGATTGTAATTTTTAACGGACGCATCACCATGAGCAGGCGAGGAGCCGTTCCTTCGAGATACTGCCTGACAGATTGTTCGAATCGAACAATCTCAATGTTTGAAGCCGCAGTGGACACACCCAAAGTGCTCACGAAGGAAATGATGGCACCTGGCGGCACACCACGTCGTCGCAGAGCATTTAAAGTGTAAAGGCGTGGGTCGTCCCAACCACTGACAAAACCTTCGTCGACTAGAGCAAGGATTTTGCGTTTGGACATGATGCTACCTTCCAAGCTCAGTCGACCGAATTCGGATTGCCTGGGTTTGTAAACCTCGAGAGCATCACAAAGCCAATCGTATGACTGACGTGAGGCAATAAACTCCACGGTACATAGTGAATGTCTGTTGACTTTATTCAACGAACAAGGCTGAACGATCAAGGAGTGGTGCCTACGAAATATTCTCCATGCTATCCACCAGGCAATGGGTAAAATCATAAGTTGGATAAATTTTCCATTTGTCATGTGTCCTGTGATGGGGCGTCTCCAGAACTCGGTAGGCTGTCAGATCCCACATCTGGGGATTGCCATCCTCAAGATCTTGCTTCATTCGCAAGTTAGCCTCTTTTGGACGATACCTTCCGTTTTTCATGTTCTCGAACTCGGTCAAGGATTCTTCGATTGGTCGATTTCGGTGTATACACGGCCGAGGCTGGCCTCTCTTTTCTCCTCTGTCTACTTTAATCTCCTCCTCTATACGTAAAAGGTAATCAGCAAATTTCCACAAACCGAAATGGGCTGATACTGACGGGTACAGTGGCATACATATGCCTTGTCCCTTTTGATTAAATCAACGGCAAAAGAATGTAATTCTGTAAAATAATCACTAGAATAGGTGATCTTCCAAGGCTCGAATCCGAGCCATCGCACCATCTCAAGGATGCTTTCGAAATAATGAGCTTCTTCCTTTTCAGGATTGGTATCATCATATCTAAGATAGCATTTTCCACCATGATGTGCTGCATAACCAAAATTGACGAAAATCGCCTTGGAGTGGCCGATGTGTAGATAACCGTTAGGTTCAGGAGGGAAACGAGTCCATACTGAACTCCCGGTAGTTGCTAAATGTGCATCGCGGAGAGGAGAGTGTATTTGAGGATTTCCTCCAGGTTTGTGAAGTTGGCCGAGGAAACCTTCTTCAAAGACAGATCTTCGAGGTTGGGCTGCAGGTGCCTCAATCGCTTTTGGCTTTTCAGCCGCAGGTTTTGATTCCTAGGGAAACCTTGTTGAATCAAAGAGAATTAACCAAATTGGAAGAGTATCTACTCACCTTTGCTTTTGATTTAGCAGACTCTTTAGGACCAAATTTGGCAACCAATGCCTTATCAACGGCGTTCTTGACATCAAGAGGGTTTGCCCAACGAAGCTCTGGTGAGTTCTTGAGTGCGCTGACTACGGGCCCAAGACTAGGCCATCCCGCGATGTCAATTGAAGCCACATGGGCCTCAACTAAAGCATACAATTCCTCTGGTGCGATGTTAAAGTCTAAACAAACAGTTGTGAGTCATAGATCCACTGTAGATCCGACGGGCATACCAACACCACACTCCTTGTTGAAATCACTATCGTCGATTGGTAGTTTACCTGACTCGATGTATTTTACAGCAGCTCAAAATCCAATTAACCAATCACTCTCTTGAAAGATAAATTCGCAACTCAAAGTACTCACCTGTAATTTGATCCACAGTTTTCAACTTGGAATCCAGTATGCCATTAATCACATATTCTTTTTCATCGGAGCCAACTGCGCTGGTCTTTGCTAGAACGATAGCCAAGGTTGATATCAAAGATGCTTTCTTTTCGCCAAGGCCTCCTGCCACCGCTGCATGACTTTCAATGATCTCTTTTAGTATGTTAGCACTTTTCGGTGCTTTGACTGCATCGGCAGCCTTCGCCTGGGTCAGGCCGATCGATTTGAAAAGCGAGACGAGAGGACTAGAATCGTCCTTGTTGGGTTTCGACATCAACGATGAGATATTGGAAAATCTTCCTTGCTCAAGAATGTGGAAGTATGTAAGTAGGCTAAAAGCAAGATATTTAAATGCCTCGGAGGTAAGATTAGATAAGACGATCATTTATGTTGCTGACTTGCTGTCCAAGATAGCAGAGGAAACTTATGTAAATGAGACACGGTTTTTTATTTATTACATCTGGAACAACCTCTGCAGAAAAGGACACGAACTTAGATTTGGACTTTGCGAGGAAAAAAGTACACAACGGAGAAGACTTCTCTTCAAAACTGCTTCTAGTATCATACAACTTGCAAATACCTTGAGCCAATTACTCCATACTATGCACCAACCTTAGGTTCAGTTTTTTGATCCTTGAGAGCAGGAAGCGAGATAGGTTCACTTGATGAGGTAGGAGCTCCAGGGTGCCGATAGCCTGATCCCCAAGTGTTTGGACTATACTCCTTGGGAGGAGGAGGGGGCGGATAGTAGAGACGATCTACCAGAATGTCTTTATTCTTTTGGGTAGTCATACGATCCAAGAGAGCACGGAAGTTTCTGCCTTCTTCATTTCCAGAGTTTTCACTTTCATGTCGACGAGGTGCCGCCGATTCATAGACTCGGAGTGATGGGAGATCATAAGGGCCACTTTCCGTTTCCGATATCTGGCTACCACTTTCATAGATTCTGGGCTGAGCAGCATCTATTCCAATTCTAGTAGCACAATCAGAGATTGCATCCAGAAGGGTGCGTATGTCGCGCTGGTTAGACACTGGAGGGCAAGGAGGACGGGACGGGCCCGTGTAATGAGGTCCGGATTGATATTCTCCGGGATGAGACGGAGTATTCAACGACTTGAAAGACTTGTCAAGTTGCTTTCGGAGGATGTCAATTTGGTCCTTTAGGACATTCGCAAACGGGGGCTTGTCGCCTTCAATACCGCCAAATATAACCAGAGACGAGACACTGGAAGGAAACAATATGAGAGCTTGTGCCAATTTCATGATGACGGTCAACATACAAAGCCTCCTTGAGGTAAGCAAAGCTAAATCTATCAGTCAATTGAGCGACCTCATCGACCAAGTGGTCAGGAAAGTCGATTTCCTTGTTTGATGACAGTTTCGTTTGCCAATACTGCACGTAGAGCTTACGCTCTTCGATATCAGGGTCGTCGAATTTGCTGTCGAGTCTAACTGAGTACAGTAAACAAAGAGGAGATATTTTACATACTACTTCCTATCAAAGCGACTTGGTCTTGAGCGGAGCCCTGGGTCTAGGCGATCGAAGTGATTGGTGGTCCCAATGATGAGCAACCCATCATTGCCTTGCAATCCATCAAGTTGGTTGAGAAAAAACGAACGGTTTCTGTCGTTAATGAGACTGTCAAGATCTTCTAGAATGACGACGCAAGGGGCTAGCTGACGGGCCTTGTCAAAGACATCCGCCATCCCAGCCTCTTCGCCTTTCCAGCCTGTGTAAAAATATCAGAAGCGCATTTCAAAAGCGAGCACAAAATGAGCATACTCTGAAAAGATTTAACGTATAAGGGGTGGAAACCCTGATCTCCGCAAGTTTTCATGATAGCCTTGAGGCTGATGGTTTTACCATTCCCTGACCAAATTTATCACCGGTGTAGAGTATATACTCATCAGAACTAACCTGGAGGCCCATACATGATCAGGCCGCGCTGCATCAAAAATCAATATCGCCGTTTGGTTTGACGTTAAGGATGGATACACGTACCTTCCATGGAATGCCAAGTTCTTTGTAGACAGTTTTGGAAGAAAAGAATCCGTAGACATCCTTCTGTAAAGCCTTTTTGAATGCATCTTTTAAGATGACATCTTTCCAGTCCGCCTTCTGAATATCTTTCCAAAGGCCGTGGTCTTTTTTCCAGAAGCCTTGATTATAAACCCAGATTTCTTCGTGAAGTTGATCTGCCCAAGCGCCCGCAGCAAGGAGGAGTAGACGTGATACCTCCTGTGGACCTGGTCAGTGAGTAGTACGTCAGTCTGGATGTACGTCCATACGTCGAACAAAACTATCACCTTCGTGAAGGACGAAGTATTGATTGACGACAGCGAAGCCTAGAGGATACTTTACGCATTTGAGCGCTCGGTGTACAAAGACCATAGCATCACAATATTACCCACTTGGAATAAGTAGACGATATACTCATATTGCTAGATCGACGAAAATCTAGGTTCACATGCATGATATTTAATGTCAGTCTGTGACTCACCTTCCATGTTAATTGGAATGCTCCAAAGATAACCTGGTCCGCCAGCACTCCCGGGACAGTGCCCAGGCTGCGTGCAAGGGGTACGAACAATAAATTAGTAATCAAAGGCGTTTTCTCCAGAGGGGTTACTTGGATTCCTGGGCAGCCCAAAAGATTTATTCCATAGCCTTGAGTCATGACTAGGGAATGGTTGGGATACAGGCGGCGCAGGGCCTCCGCACTATATGCATTCCAATGAATCACTTCTTGAAGATATTCTGAAGGAATTTACCCTAAGATGGGCGGGCTGCTATGCCTTGCAGAAGCTACGATAGATTTTGAGATAGAGTAGAAAGGGAAGGTAGATTGTAACATACACTGGTCAACCCATTGACTGTAGAAATCATTGTGCTTTTTCTGAGCTTCACCGATTGGGTTGCTGTCATCGTCTTCGGCCGCAAACCAGATATTGACGAAGTCATCTCCACCAGCCAGATTTGAGGAAGTCATTGTTGGCACGAAGTTTACAAGGTACTCAAGTAAGGATGAGGTGTCAAGTCAATTGACAGATATCTACTACTAGGCGCAGCGCCATTGAAAATAGAAAGATTAAAATATCATTCACGTGACTTAATCCTCCTTTCTCTTTGACCATGGCTGCCTCCGCCGCTGATATTCGCAGTGCACTCTCTATTCCGGAGGCTAGTTCTTCAGCTGGGCCATCTCAAGCAAAGAAACAAATACCGCCTAATACGCGAAAACCTGAAGGCATCTCGCGAGAATTATACTCTCTAATCGGTCCCTCAGCACCATCACTGGCTGCCCAACTTGCCAAACCGCGTCTCAAACAAAAACCAAACTTTGGAGGCCGTGGCGGGAAAACAAAATGGTTTGTTGATTTTTAATATCTGGAGCCCTAGTTACTCAACATTCCGTTATATTAGGGAGTTACGATCTTTCGTAAATACTGCACGACAGGATCATCTTGAACTTCAGCATTGGGAGAAGGTTACACCAAACCCTTCAACAGGTGCGTTCTGTATACGAAAGGCCAGAACATTGGTGACGGAAACTATTCCCATCCAGAATATCCCTTTGCTAAGTACAACGTTCAACCTACAACCTACACATATTCGCAAGATGAATATACCCGTTTTCTGGAAGGTGAGATCATTTTAAAAGGGCGTTGATATTTACTCAGTTATTTTATCTACAGATAAGGAGTGGACGAAAGAGGAGACTGACTATCTGTTTAGTGTGGTCCGGGATTTCGATTTGCGGTGGTATATCATCCATGACAGATATGAATTTCCTGAAGCTCCATCTCGATCTCTCGAGGTACTTCATTCAACTACCGTATTTGTCTGTCTCAGTACATATCTACTATTCAGGACCTCAAAGATCGTTACTACAGCGTTTGTCGCAAACTGGTGCGAAATCGTGCTTGGACAGGCGATGAGGCAGGCAAAGCTCAATTGATATCAAGCTTCCAGTTCGACAAAGGTATTTACTCATCAACGTCGAATAGTTCACCTTTGACTCCCCTTTCTAGAACGAGAATTAACCAGGAAAAAATATTTACATAGCCTGGAAAATCGAACTCCAGAGCAAATAGCAGAGGAAGAAGCGCTGTACATCGAAATCAAACGACTGGAACAAAATGAACGAAAGTTCAAGAAAGAACGGGAAGCTCTGCTGAGAACCTTAGCGGGCATGGACTCTGGCTTGCCTGACCTGGTGGAAGATGATGGAGGACCTCTTGGTATTACGCCGGATGGTAAGAAAAAGAAGAAAGGTCCTGCAATGGAACTCGACAGCCCAGCTACGCCCTCGACATCCACGGCTGCTGTGGTTAAGAGGCAACCCTCCGCCAAAAATGCCGCTTATGGTATTATTATTCTTTCTTTTCTCATGCTCGTATATTTATCATATTCGTCGAAGATGTTCAACACTGTATCGTTCGGACAGAAGTTCCGACTACGACGATTGCCACGAAGGCGGCACACCAACCTGCTTATCTCCGTTCATTTAAACTACCAACGCCAAAAGCTGCGATCGCACCTAAAGTCACATTCGCTCTATCAGAACTGGGAATCTCGCACAGTCGGCTGGTGGTGCCTACTCGAGAGAACGTCGCTCAATTTGAATCCTTATTGGATGCCACAACTGCTTTGATTGAAACTAAGAGGCTGATTGACAAGGCTGATTATGACATCAAAGTTTTGAGAAATAGGCTTGAATTGAGAGAGAAGAGTCAGTCAGTGGATGGGGAGACTAAGACAGAAAGCAATGATGCCATAGGTGTAGATTATACTCAAGGCGATGGAGATGGCGACATTGAGGAAGGCGATGATGGACGAGGTCAAAGTGTTGTCAGCACGAAGAGTGGTAGAAACAGGAAACATGTGAGTGATCCAAGTAATCTGATATGGCCTGAAGCTCTGAATTCGAGTTGTCTTTTAGTCACGGCGCTCTCTATCCATTTCTTCGGCGGACACCACTGCAACTGTGTCTACAAGAGCCGGCACAAAACGTCAGAAACGCAGTTGAAAATGATAGATGTACCATATTTATATTTCCGCATACATGAAGATCATCTTTTATTAAAAGTTCCTCTGAACTCTCAACCCATTGAACAACAAGAAAGGTTTCCCGAATCCTCATGTAAAGCGAAGGATAAAATTGACGGTTACAGCAACTGTAGGCAAAATTAGAAGACGGGGGTCGGGAGGGATGTAAGCATGAGTTCCACATACCGAGAAGAGCTATGCACAAGACGGTCTGTAGTATTAGGTGATTGTCAACATGATTGGGAGAAAGCATCAATGTGGGTGACTGACTGGACCAAATCTGTCGTCATATGGACCTCGTCCGCCGCGACGAATGGACGCTGCTCGCCAATGATATGTATACAGCGCATAAATCATGATTGCCATAGCTACAGATGAGTGAGAAATTGTTCAACTAAGGGTTTTATATGGCAATGGATCTAGACGAGCCTACGAAGGAGAATAGAGCGGCGCTGATTTTTCCAATCTAGACATACGAATTGAACATGCTGCTAAGATAGAAGGGTTGGGCTAAACTTTACACACTCTATCGCCAAAGTTTAACAAGCCGACTGCGAGACCCCCAAGGACGACGGTGAAGTGCAGCCATGATAGAAAGGTACGTTCATTTGCGAAAGAGACCTTGGGTTCTATACGAACGGGAAGGGCTATACGTTTTGTCGCCGTTCGCTGGAGTAAGGGCTGGGTTGACATGATTGTGAAAGGAGGAGTCGGAGTTATCTCGATGAGTTAGAACTCAGTAGTCTCGGCTCGGGCTTAATATAGGGTCAAAACTACGAATATTTTTTGTTTTCATAAGTAATAGAGGGGCGAAAAGAGTTTATCTCGAAGTCATACATCACGTAAAACTAGCAAAATGTACACTGTACAGAAATCCCTATCCATTTCATGGTCTTCCACCACCCATCATCCGTAATCGGTCGGGGTGAATGGTTGGTGGAACAGGTTGTGAAGGGGGGCCGCCCACACTTAGTGGTGGGGAGCCTTGAGAAGGGGGCGGGCCATTGAAATTGCCACCAGGAGGAGGGAAATTACCCGGTGGATTGTTGGGAGCAAAAGGAGGTATGGACGTCCCACCTGGAGGTCCTCCACCCGGTGGAAAAGGAGGAAAAGCTATAGGATAATAAATCAATCAATTTTATTCTCTGGAATCATGGAAACTCACCACCAAAGCCCCCAGGAGGACCCATGCCTGGAGGTGGCATACCGTTAGGTGGGAATGGTGGGGCACCGGGGGGCATCATGGGGGGAGCACCTGGGCCAGGGGGGAATGGGGGCCGAGCTACATAAGCACCATTACATGAATCCTTCCGAGTCATAGAAGTGAAAAAATCTTACGTCCGCCGAAGCCAGGTGGGGGCATTGGTTGACCAAATCCCATTGGGGAGCCTCCAAATGAGGGCGGCGGGGCACCTAGATGCTGAGGTCCAAATCCAAATCCTCCCTGAGGAGGCCCGCCGCTTTCATATGCTGATGTGATTTGGTCAATAATATTCTGAGCCTTGTCATGTCCTAACGCTGCACAAATATCAGTCAGTACTTCAAGAACCAAACGGCGAGTACACACACGCATAGTAATCCCTGACATTGGACAGATGATTCCTGCCGCTGTTATGAGCCTTGCGTACTATGCAAAGGAACGTAAGTTGAATTCGACTGATAGATGGAGGTTACTTGCCTGAAGTAGAATCATGAGTTAGGAACACATCACAGTAGTCACAATAATGTTTCTGCCAAAAAGACAACTGGTCAGTGCTCTTGTTGGTAGAATGAGATGAGAACCAACATACTGGCATGGTACCGATGAAAGAGGCGCACTTCGAACTTGTGAATGTTGATCAGAGCTGGTTATTTTTCAGCCGGAGTTTCAATATCTAATGAGTCACATGATTCATTGACAATGAGAGTCGTCGAGTTGACTCTTTGCAACGGATTTTATGGATTCTTCAACGACCGGCATTCAGGAGCCATTCGACTTAATCAGGTTATCCCTCAGCGAACGGGTATTTGTCAAGCTGAGGGGCGATCGTGAATTAACAGGCATACTTCATGTACGAGTCACTACTTTCTTAAGCGAAACGCGCTGGACACACGGTTAATAGGCGTACGATGGTCATATGAATCTAATTATGAGTGATGTCGAAGAGACAATCATGCTTGTAGACGCTGAAAGCGTGGAAAATGGACAAGGAGTTGTCAATGTATGTTGTTGGTTCCAGGTACTTGCGAGAACTGATTTACTTGATCACGCAGGTCGCAAAACGAAAAATGGAGATGTTGTTTGTACGAGGAGATGGAGTTATCCTCGTTCGTGGTTCTTTATTCCTCTTACTTCATTGTCCATTGACAAGTTGTACTTGTAAAGGTATCACCACCATCGAGAACATAAGGGTTGTCTCTTGGGACTAGAATTTTACTATGGTTTTTCACCCGTGAAACCGCTAACTACCGCCATCATATTTTTTATGGCTTACTTGGATTCTTACGCGTGTTTATCGCGTTCGCTCTCTGAACCAACGATTGTAGTGACTCGCATCAAGTTCAATGACGCCAACCTTCCAATCAAGGATATATACAGCACAATTTACATAAACTCGAAAGGAATCGCAATAATACTTGATAAAATAGGTTTATTTGGTGGAATTGGTTGGTTGTCTGCATTTCTACAGTGCCTGATATTGTTAGCCTCAGAGTCACAGCTGTTGGAGCAAATTGATTCGTTAATGGATTGCGATGAGGACAGTTCATCGATCATCATTTAGGATTTCATCCGAATCTGGCGCCTCCATGCCGACTGGCCAGGTTCTGTCACGCAACCAAGCAGCATGTACGATCTTGACCTTGTGCAGAATGTAAACAGTGCGCTGAAGGTAATCCATTATTGATGGATGAACGTACGATGAGATTCATAGGTAACCTGTATTTAAGACTTCCACCAGAGGAGAGCCCATTCCAGATCTTCTCTAGACTGTGATGCCAAAGATCTTGGTTGCGGACGGCGTCTGGCTGGTTAAGGAGAAACTCGAGTTTCTGCCTGGAAGATGAGGGTGGGTCTGTCGCCGGTTTAACCCGGGGAGTCAACCAGAGGCGTCTACGGGCATCATAAAGATCCGGGCCTGGGCTTGGCAGACTTGGAGACGACGATTGCAAGATTTTGTCGAAAGAGACCTGTAATTATAATAATAGAGATCCAAATGAGCTATGTGATGGTATAAAAATATTGCAACGGACCTGGTCAACCTGAGGATCGTCAGGCTCTGATATCATAGCATCGACCACCTCACTGGCAGCAGCTAAGGAAGATTTATTTAAGTAATTTATTTTTAAAATTAATGATCATATTCGTATTAACTGGGTGCACGTGCAGTTAACTCTTATTTAATCATCCTGAAAGTAGGCTTGCTGACATCAACCCTGAACAACAACCACCATGGTGTCCCTTTACAAACATCATGCACCCTCAACGACCTCCCTTTCAGACGACGCAGACGACATTGACGATGATGAGACTGAAGTTCCGCAGTTTATTTTTACTCTCGACCACCAACCCATTCAGTGGGCTGCCAAACCCCAGCAGCTATCACAAAGCCCTATACGGCCTCCCCCTATTTCAACACTCCCAGCTGAAATTCTTATTCAAATCCTGAAACACCTTCATTCTCCCAGAGATTTATATGGCTGTATTCGTGTATCTCGTCGCTGGTGCGAATGTGCAGTGGAGCTTCTATGGCATAAGCCGTCTTTCCCCAAGTACGGCACCATTAATAAGATGGCGAGCCTTCTTCGCAAACAAAACCAGACATTCACATATGCCCGATTCATCCGCCGACTCAATTTCCTTAATCTTGGAGGGGACATCTTTGATGATCTCTTTTCGGTGTTCTCTCGATGTGAACGTCTAGAACGCCTCACCCTTATCGGCTGTAAACATTTCACCGGAGAAGCTCTTGTCCAAGTCCTTCCACATTTCACCAACCTCGTCGCCATTGATCTCACAGGGGTACTTAATACCACGAGCGAGTCTATTGTTGGGCTTGCCAATGTAGCTACTCGATTGCAGGGCATCAATTTAACGGGCTGCATCAAAGTTACCGACGACGCAGTTTTAGCCCTTGCTACATCATGCCCCCTTCTTCGTAGGGTCAAGCTGAATGGCTTGGCACGCCTGACCGATGATGCCATCTCCGCCCTCGCCCTGGCCTGTCCCATGCTTTTGGAAATGGACCTCAATCATTGCGAGCTCATCACCGATGTCTCAGTTCGCCTTGTCTGGACACATCTCATTCACATGCGTGAAATGCGTCTCTCTCATTGTTCCTTGCTCACGGATGCTGGATTCCCCGCCCCTCTCAAACCGGACGTTCAACTGGATGCTCCAAACCCCTTCCCCATTTCCACAATGACAACGAACGATGAACTACCCCCTCTTGTTATCAATCGGTCCTTTGAGCATCTGCGGATGTTGGATCTGACAGCTTGTCCCCTTGTCACTGACGAGGCAATAGAGGGTATTGTTTCTCATGCACCTAAAATCCGAAATTTGGTTCTCTCCAAATGTGTCAACCTTACTGACAAAGCAGTCGAGACCATTTGCAGGTTGGGCCGACATCTACATTATCTACACCTCGGCCATGCGAGTAGAATCACAGATCGTTCTGTGAGAATCTTGGCCCGATCATGTACTCGCATAAGATACATCGATTTTGCCAGTGAGTACTCGTACAATAATGAGTTTTAGATCTAATTGAAGCCCCAGATTGTGTGCGCTTGACGGACATGTCTGTTTTCGAGCTGTCAGCTCTTCCGAAACTTCGTCGCATCGGACTCGTCCGTGTTAATCAGTTGACCGATGAAGCTATATACGCTCTGGCAGAACGTCACGCCACACTTGAACGCATACATTTATCCTATTGCGATCAAATTTCTGTCATGGCCATACATTTCCTCCTCCTTAAACTGCACAAGTTAACACATCTTAGTTTGACTGGCGTACCAGCATTTCAACAACCTGAATTGCAACAATTTTGTCGTGAGCCTCCCAAGGTTTTTTTCTCGAATTATACTTGAAGCTTCTTATGCTAATAGCTATATTTTGCTGCAGGATTTTAACACGCCCCAACGCCAGGCTTTCTGCGTGTTCTCCTGCAAGGGTGTATCTCAACTTAGAACATACCTCACGGAGTTGTTCGACCGTATTACTGAGATGAACAACACCGATGACACCGAATACGAAGATGATTTCGATGGTGAAGCTTATCAAGAAGATGACACCCCGGAGCCTGAAGTCGTTGGCGAAGCACGAGGTGCGGAGGGCTACCCACGACAAAACATGCTTATCAATCCAACTGTAACAACCCCTCGTGGCGGTTCCCGTACTGGTCCCTTTGCGCCAGCCCTGCAACAACCATCACAGGAGTTTACTCTTCAACTTGACCGGCCTACACGTGCGGCCACATTCCCCCTGACTGATGCTGGTGACGGCCAACAAACGGGAGAAATTTCGCCATCGACCTATCTGCATGGTGCTACTTCTCGCCTGAATGCTCAAATCATTGCATCTACACCCACCCCTCAAAGTCGTCTGCCTCGCGGTCATACCCAGCTCATCCGGTCAGTGGCCGACGTGCTGCCTATTGTTGAATCACCTACTTCCCCTCCACCGAGTGACGTTGCGTCCAATCATAGCATCGGAACTAACAATTCGAATGGTGCGGGTTTCTTCCGCGTTTATCACGAACGACCTACAATGAGTGTTTCTCCGCGAGGATATGGGGCCTTGACGCCTGACCTGAACTACGCAGAGATTGGACATGGTAGAGGTGCTCAAGCAGGACCGACTGATACTGGTTCAACTGTCCGAGGTTCTGTTGTTCGAGCCAGTACACGAATACAACATAGCTCAAACCACGACCGAACTCCAAGGCAGCCTACGATTGCACCTCCGAATGTTACGCAAGAAACCTCCCACCCCAGCAGCTCACAAGGCAGATCTGAGTCTGAGGAGTTCGCAGACCGGAATGTCCGTCAAAATATCTCTCTTGCTGCTGACAAGACCTGGTCGTATCATGAACCTAGTTTGTCGTCTCCTGCAGCTAGAGAACTGCATGCATCTGTGCAGTCAGCACTGGGAGTAGAGCACAGAGGGCGACGAGAACAACCGGAATCAATCCAAAACACTGAACGAAGAGCCAGGAGTGTTAAGCGAAGCATTCGGAATACTTTCCAGGCTGCAGAACACTATGCCACCTCCTTGTTATTTGGTCGAAATTCGGAAGATACCCAAGTAGAAGGGAGCGGTCCGGGATCAGGCACGGGAAGTGGATTTCATCCTTCTTGATTTGTTGCGTTATGGGTCTCGGCACCACAAAAGGTTTATGAAACCTCTGTATTCCAAAATTTTATTACCCTCGGCATTATAGGTTAGGTTCGTTCAATGATCCCTTCCGTTCGTCATAGCCCACGTCGTGTCATATCGTACTCTGTCAACCTGTTGCATAGGATCATATTTTCTGTATCGGAACCATTTGTATAATCTTGTTGAGAATGGACCTTGTACTCATGGTCGTCTGTGGCCGGCCTAACTACTCATTTTATGATATTATTTACACTTCAATCTCCGTTTGATATTGAGTCTCCGCTCAAGAAATTCAACGCGGTCGGCCCGCCGTTCAGACAAGCGCCGATGGTCAACAAGCAAATCGACAACCTAGTCTCTCATATATATGGCCCATATCCCCACCACGTCCTCTTTGCCAAAAGGTTCCCATCAGTAGGGCAAATCCCTGTTCTGTCCAACTTCCAAATGCTATGTGAGTACAAGCCCATTGGGTAAGTGATCCATCATGAACCTTTCGCACTTTCTATTGACTTGTCTTCATAGGTTTGACGAATCAGAGTATATAGTCACACCTCCACCAGACTCGAGCGTCGCTAAAAACCCCGTCTTCTTTTCTGGTGTTCTTCGGATAGAATCCCTGGATTGGCTTTCGGAGCAAGGGCTTCATTATCTCGAGACAGACTTGAAGAATTATGACAGTAAAATTCATCTGGAGCATAATCAAAGTGGATTGACCCTTAAGAGCTTATATGGATCTGCACCTGGTTGGCAAGGGTTACGGATCAAAGTCGAAGTGGTTTATGAGAAGGTTCTGCTTGCTGCATATCTGACCTGTGAGCGTCCATTGATATAGCGATCATCCAGTAAATTGATCAGTTACAATGAAATATAGCAAAGAACCAGCATGAACAAATGCTCATCTATGCAAAAGTAGAATCAGCGTTTGTCTGTTAAGTCAATCTCACTGTATTCGTAACTAATATCTACCATAGTCATCTAACGTTTAGTATTAAATCCCTCCACAAGGCAACATACGATATGAGCCGGAATTTCTTGGACAGATACCGCCTTCGTGCTTTGATCGTCGAATTAATTGAACTGGACCACGGCAAGACCCCGCTTGAAAGCCGCAATATTGATTGGCTCATCGACCGCTATTTTGAACACATCCTACCTCGCAGTCTCAAGAATCGTATCATAACAGATCCGTCATTAGAACGGGAAATATCCCTAGAACCTCGACATCCGCGACATGTCTCCCATGCAGAAATCAGGGGTTATTTCGCATCCCAAGCTGAATGGCTGCTAGCTAACCAGCTTTCAACTTCCAGCAACAGCGCTAATGTAAGGCTAGTGGACATTGAGCAGTGGATCTCTTTCTGTCTTCAGGTGAGGACAGAGGTCGCTGATGCAAAGAGGAATGGTGTCAGATGGGGAGTCTCACACAAAACTGGTGACACGCTAGATCTATCCAATAGCTTGTCCAAAAATCTAGCAAAGTATGGCCAAACTGAATCATTCTGGGCCAAAAAGTTGGAAATTGCCACTGCTCGGCGAAACGCTGGAAAGACCAAACAATCTAAAGTCAGTTGCCATTTCTAATCTTTGTACTGGATCCTCATAGTTTCTTTCTTCCCGTTCTTAGCGTCGTCGAAGTCTTTCTCCCGAGGCTGAGTTATACCAGGCCTCAATCCCTACTGTTGTTAGTCAATTCCAGTATGACTCGGATTTCTCTGAGGCATCTACGAATGCCTCGTCAGATTCTGGAGATGAACCATTATATCCAGTCTCCCAAGTACCTTACTTCTGCCTTAAACCCCCAGAGATCCCCAACGGCCGTTTCGTGTGGAGCTGCCCGGGTTGTGATTACTATGTTGATCTTTTGAATCTCTCTCCCGACATTCTCAATCATATCCCGGATGATACCAAACGAGTTCTTGGTGGTAAATCATGGAAGGTCAAAGAGGAACCTATTCAACGCCTGCTTTTTCAGGTGGTCTCTAACCACTACAGAGATTATCATCTCCTTCCCAACGGTGTCCAAGCTGTTGCTCAAGCTTCAGGCAACGAATGGTGCATCAAAGATTGTTCTAAACGACCCTCAAAACAACGAGGCTGGAAGGAGCACACCCGTACGTTGGTCAAACAGGAGTTAATTGAAGACAGCATGGAGTTGAGACGGAGCAGCCGCAAATCGCGCCCTCGTAAAGGTCGAGAATTGCCCCTATAATTCTATTTCGCCTCTTTGCAGCTCGCCAGAGTATCGACCTTGAACCACAATTCCTATTTTTAAATAATGTATATAGTAATATATAACGACAAATGTTCGTATTGTTCCCTTCGAAATCCAACCTGATTACAACAGCCTGAAATATGCGACTAGGGCACACAGGACTGCAAAGAGCTGTACAAAATCCATATTGGGTAAAGTAGTCCTAGCACCACTCGTAGTCTGACTGGTTGAGGATTGACCGCTAGTAGAACTGCTGGAGGGTTGGATCTGGGGAGGTTCACTGGCAAAAACCACTGCTAGACCAGGTCCGGGAACCTCGATTGAGCAACCATTGGAACAATCGACTTGAGCGTTTGCAGGTGCCCAGGGTGCAGTCGTTGATACAGGTTTCCCATCGCCGACATTTACAAAAGTCTGACCACCCCAAGCAATATTCGTCTTTTCTTGTAAATCTTGGGCCTGAAGATATTTTATGGTGACAATTTTGTTTGCACTGTTCGATGAAAAGACATTGGCAGGAACTGAAAAGATGGTCGACGAGTTGTCTGATGAAGAAACGTTGGCGTAATTGAACAACACCAGTTGTTGAACAGTTGAATCACCCGCATCGTAAACAGCATAGCCGGAGACTGAAGCCCCGAGGTCAGTCTGTGACTGCTGTACGTTGAGATCAGTGACGATGCTGCTTCCGCTTTTGGAGCGCAAAGCTTCCGCAGTGACTAGCAGGCCGTAGTAGGGAGGATTGGTGGTCCATGGTCCAGGCCCTCCATTTGGTCCATTTGGAGGAGAGAAAATGTTGTAGGTGATACCTTGTTCACGAGTGTGTATGTATGCAGCACTGTAGCCTATGGATGCCATTTGCAGAGCATAGTCGACTGTCCACAAGGAACCGACAGCGAAGGTGTCTGACACACCAGGAACACCACCACATGATGCTGAATTGAACTCGGACATAATGACACTGGGTTTACTGGGTAAAGTGCTTGAAATGACTTTATCAATGCCAGACTCCTCCCACGCCGCTAGGCTCACAACTGAAGAAATAGTAACAAAGATTGAATTCATAAGAGTGGCAATAAACTGACCATTTGGATGTTGAACATAATAGGGAACATCGAAAGCATGACTTCCGAAGCAATTATTTTGGGGATAATGCTGGAGCCTGGGATGAATGATATTATTGAGTGATTCCAGGCGTCATATGTTGAAGTCCATACGAGATGTATTTTAGGAGGCTGGTAAAATTGGAAATATATCCATCATCCAAAAGTGCATCCAAGTTCTTTAGCACGCGAATGAGTATTAGATAGCAGCACAAGCAATAAGCAACAAACCCAAGAACAACATATAGTAGGTCCACCTATATCATGGTTATTCAAGATATTGCCAGCCGAGGTATTTTTTAAAAGATTCGACGCCGTACGAAATTCCTATCGGAAGGTTTAAGTCTGTTGCAGGCATTAATGAAGGATATGGAGTACAAACATCCATATATATTGCAGTTGTGTAGTTGGCGATATTAGGACGCTCTTTATGGGCGGTGTAAAGGTCTGGTTCCTGAAATTTTACTCCAGACATTTGAAGATAGAGAAACAGAATAAAAGAAGTACATTTCCAAGCAAGAAACCATCCAGTGAACTCCCTAGTTTTTGCTGAGCAGAGCCTATTGAAAAAAAAAAAAAAAATTACATTAGCACACCAAGCACTTCAACAGCGGCGGACTGCAGACCGGCTACGAGCGGGATGTTGGAGCTCGTCGGATCGAGAAGGGACAGTCCTGCAAATAAAAATCAAAGCGAGAACCAAATGAATGGATTGGAGAAAATAAACAAATTCAAAGAACGTACCGATCAGGTAGGTGGCTCCGCCAATGGCTGATCCAACATGGTCTAATACATCCCAAAGAACTGGGCCAAAATTAACAGGTTGGTTATCTGAACTTCTTGAGCTGTTGATTGGTTGTGTCATGGGGGAGGTTTGTGTTGGTACATAGATCGAAGTATCCATGGAGTTCCCGCCAATTCTAATACGCAAAGAATTGTTTGCTACTCGCGAACGCAGAGCAGAAAGATAATTAATGATTGTGGGTGGGATGGTCGAGGTATCGTTTCCGACTGTTAAAATGAAAACACGTTAGTGAGATGTCAATAAAAACAAGACGAAAAGAACTCGCAGTATAGATTCATGAAACTGAGTTCAAAGCTGATTCCGAGGAAATTCTGCGCAACGACATTGCGAGTGGAAGGTGAGGATGGGACTATGATGGGAATAGGGGATGCAGCAGGTACAGCCAGGCAGCTCAGAGGGAGAACAAAAGTCAAAAGAGTGACAAGAAGCATAGTAAGTGATAGCCAGAGTGGAGTTTACTTTGGAGGGAAAACATAACCCTATTGACAGCAATCAACCGCTGAGAACTGAGACCCTGAGTGCTAAAAATTGATCATGACACAAGGGGTCCCACCACCACCGATGACTCTGGGCAGGGTTCAATATTCAATATTAAATATTGAATCCTCGCAGCGCCAATCCAGATATCTTTTAAAAAGTAAACTGTGTACATTTTCTGTACACCAACCCAATCATGCAGGACTGTGTGGCCTCCGGGAGTGACCTAATCTATTTTTGTCAACCATTCGAAGGCATACTATCACCACCCCAACCATCGGCCACTTCGAATATCTTGCTCAATGTTAACTCAAATCACACCAAACTTCATACATAGCATCTAGTACGTAGCATTAATAGTTTCCGTACATTTATTTTTGGTAGAAATTGAAGTATGTAAAGGTAGAGAGAAATAGGTCCTCGGTTACGCTAGCCGTGAGATGCCATGTCGGAGCTTGACTTCGAATGCATTTTATTTACGACATGTTGTCCATTGCCGAGCAGGGTTGAAAAACGGCTGATGTGACAAATTGTGACTGGACGAAGGAGGGGTCTGGCCGCCGATGGTTGGGGGTGTGATAGTACGTACCCCATTGTAAAATATGAGTAACAGCTGGCCAACAAAAACTGAAATTTTACCGTCCAAAATGTGTTGTACCATACCCGTCTACATAACATAACTCAAGGAGTGGGACGTTGAGGGGTACATGGGCCGTCCCATTGATTGGGAGCCTACTACCCAAAACGAATGGGACCGTTCAAACCAGGGCATTGGATCCGTTGGGCGGCAATGGGGACTGTGACTAGGCACGCCATCAATTGAACAATTCATCAAGGTACAGTCGCAGACCGACAAACTCGACAATTTTGATTTTTCAGCGATCAATCAATTTTTTGGAATCTTGTTCAGCTCATCTATTAGACCTGTGACCGTTCCCTCTATGAACCCCTCCTCGTCCTCATTCTCCAACTGGTCACGAGTCCACAGCTCATCGAAAAACGTCGAAAAACACATCTACGAAGTTTTTCCCTCGAACTGTTTAGAGCGAGCAGGTTTGTGTGTGTTGCCAACAGCTTAGCCAGTCAATTGAAAAAAAAAAAAAAAAAAGTGATAGAGCCTTGAATAAAATAGCTAAAATTCTGAGAATATTTTACAAGATAGGTCACCATGAAAGCAGGTGAGTCTCCAACCAACACTAAGTGATGCATGTAACTGGTGTAGAGATATTGACCAGCTAAAATGGAGCTGTTTCACAAGCTGGTCAATATCTGTTGAATTCATAAGTGGCTTGCTTAGTGTTGGCAGAAGACTCACTGGCTTTCATGGTGATCTATCTTATAAGATATACTCAGAATTTTAGCTATCTTAATCAAGGCTCTATCTCACTTTACTGGCTAAGCTGTTGGCAACACTAGAGAGGTTGTAATATTGGCCTTTCTTAAATCATAGGCAATTAACAAAACAGCTCCCAGCTGACAATTTCCTGGAAATAAGATATCTGTGGTACCACTCTTGATTGATGGTGACTTCGACTGTGAAACAGAAGACTCAGAGGCACTGAGACCCAGAGACCTTTCCATCCCTTATTGGGGGTATGCATAGTATTTATTAGCAGTAAACCAACTACCACTAATAGTATGTAGTACAGAAAATACTAATACATATACTTACTGTGACTGGAGTTGAGTGTAATACGTTACATAAGCAACTCAACTATTTCAACCAGTTTCGATAACAGTGTCGAATCATTCAGTCTCCTGGTCTGGAAGAACAAATGTGGGTGCTCACAAACTTTATAACAGTGATACTGATCAATTTACAGGCCTTTTCTTCCAAAGATACAAGGTCGTTTCCCAGTTGGATTAACTACCTTCGTTACACCCGTCAGTCCTCCACGACCAATAGGGTCGGTCAGGCTCAGGAATAATATTAGAGGTCGCGCCAAAGATTGCCCAGACCATGCATTCATCCTAGAAGAAGTTGCTTTTAGCTTGTACTACCCAGCTGATATCAGTGCCACCACTTCAAAGAAAGGTGTTCCATGGTTCATAAGGTGCATTCGTCGTAAATTTCGAGTCTGTCATCCCACTAAAATAGAAGATGCATCTAGACCTATCCCAGAATCTTTACGCGGATTTTCCGCCTTCTCAGGTAGTCGATCAGCGTGTTCGGAGAAATTTAACGATCAACCCAATTTCGTTATTAGGCTTGTCCATTTGGTTACTCTGGCCAATTGCTTATTTCTTTGCAGCCCTGCTGAAGGTAACCATCGCACTTCAATTCATGTCAAGTACTCATTCAGATAAAGATACCCGTCTACCCTAATGCTTCTCTGCTCAGTCCTAGTAAAGCAAAATCATCCTTCAAGGATTTACGAGGGACAATTCCCACTCAATGGCCCTTAGTCATCTTCTCTCATGGCCTTGGAGGAACTCGCACTATGTACAGGTGTGATAAACTATCTCTCATATTTTATGGTGTTTCTAAAATGCCAGTAGCCAATATTGTTCACGTTTGGCCGCGTCTGGAAGAGTAATTATCGCCATTGAGCATCGGGAGGGCACAGGTACAGTGTGTATGTCCCGGTCCTGGAATCGAGAAGGAAAGTCGGAACCGCGGACCCTCTTCTATCTTAAAGAAGATGATATTCAGTAAGCTTCCGTGTCTTATCGTCATCAAAGGTTCCTTTTTCTGACGAGAGTAATACAGATGGGGTGAAAATGATTCAATGCACGGGCATCCCTTACCCCTCCGCGGCGAACAATTGAATTTCCGACACCATGAAGTCCACATTGCATATTCAACCTTTTGTCGTTTCATCTGTAACGACCCTGACCTAGAATTAGAGACTATCGACGGCCTTTTATATGACAAACAGAGCTGGACAACTCTGGATGAACCTGTTGGCGAACGAGTCAAATACAGTGAAAGTATTGTCTTTACTGGCCATTCATTTGGTGGTTGCACGATGGTAATTAATATTCTTTTAATATCCGTTTATTTCGCCATGCTTACTCCTCGTTAGCTCTCTTTACTCTCAACTAGACCATTAGATGGGTATTCCCCTATACCAGTATCGCAAGCAATCATCCTTGACCCTTGGTTAGACCCGATTCCTTCTCCCGGCCCTATCCCATTTTCAAAGCACATGCTTTCTAATGAAGTCAAACTTACCCCGGAATCTATTGATACCTTAGCTGGAACAATGACCGAGTTACCAAGCCAGGATGGCAAGCCAGACACACTCTCATCACATCCTCGCGTACTAGTGATTAATTCCGAGACATTCACGCTCTGGAAAGATCACTTTTCACGGTTGCAGGAAGTCGTATCTGCCTGGGAGCCTGATGGTGGCAGAATATTGACCATAGGTGGCCCATAACACCTCTTTCCTCCGAATCCTAATTTACTGACTTGGTTTCAGTTGGCTCAGAGCACGCGTTTTTTTCAGACTTATATGTGCTCCCAGTTATTGGAAAGAAGGCAGCACGTCTTATATTAGACACTATTTCCAATCTCTCTCTTGCTTTCCTTGATGATGAGTTGGATGAAGCTGTCCGGCAGATTCCAATCGCCAAGATGGAGATCAAAGTCATTGGCAACAAGAAGGATGCATATGGAAAACCCAAAAGAAAGTTGGTTGGCAACATCGGCGATGTAATTGTCCAATAAGCTTCGTACCTAGACTTCATATATTACAAGATACAGTGCTTGTATTTATGTCTACTATCACTGACCCAGCTGGTTGTTTAAAAACTTTTTACAAATAAATCCATAGCCCCATCAATCCCTAACCAAAATGTAAATCCCTTTATCCTCAAAAACATTGCTATCCCAGCTTTACATGCATGCTTTTTTATGGCCAAATTATGGTGTTGAGGAATTCGCGAAGTAAAATGTCTAATGGACCCACCATGTTGTCACGCGCGGGTCACGCGGCAATGGTCAACATTTGAAGTCAGACTCCGGGTTAATTGCAAAACCTTACCCCACGTCAATCGAGATGAACGTTCGGCAGATGAGGGTACGCAGTTTTTTATACATATTTCATCTTTGGCTGACGTGGGAGCAGGTAGAGGACCTCTCGGGCATGCAGGCCTGCAATCTACAGAACCTCCCAGAAAACTATACAATGCGATATTGTAAGGCCATCCTCCATGTATCTCGCCGCGAATCTTCCAAATGACGAACTTAGAGCATATTGTGGATAGACATCTACCATGCCATGACTTGGCCGGCGTTATCCTATGTCGCTGAAGACCACAAAGGGCGTATAGTTGGATATATCCTTGCGAAGATGTGAGATTTTGAAGCTATACCGTATGGTGAATATGTTGTAATGTCGAATTATCAGGGAAGAGGAGGTACCGGATGGCAAAGAGCCTCATGGACATGTCACCTCTATATCTGTGCTGCGCTCATATCGACGATTGGGGCTTGCAAAGAAATTGATGGTACAGTCTCGTGCGTCCACTTTCACCTACCTTTGCACATGTTCTGAAGATCTTGTCGACTTATAGAGGAGGCTATGGCATCCATCTACCGAGCATCCTATGTATCTTTGCATGTGCGAAGATCGAACCGTGCGGCACTGGGTTTGTATAGGGACACATTAGGATTCACAGTAAAGGACATTGAGAAAAAGTATTGTGAGTGTAAATTCAAGTTTATCAATTTAAATTTAAATCTGATAATTTTGATAACAGACGCAGACGGCGAAGATGCATATGCCATGCACCTTGTACTAGAACATTAATTATATTTCGTATCTGAAATCAGTCTCTACGTAATCCTACATACAAATATAAATCTATGCTCTTGGCCCTTCCTTCGTTGGCGACTTACCTTCCTTTTGCGAACTCGTGGAGCTTGATGTTCCTGTGCTGGAGATAAGCGCGTCCCGGATGATCTTCACACTTGCAAGTCCGAGTTGGTAGTATCCATCATTGGTAGTCGCGGAAAATATGCCAGTGTGAGCTTTTATTTCGTCTGGAGCGGTCCCGTTACTGGTTGGCAAGAAATGATCCTTTGACCTACTCCCATATTTTGGAAGCACTATGAATGTACGTGAGGTAAGGAACTCGGGCGGTTTGGGTGGAAGAATGGCATATAACCTGTAAGGAGCAGAAGAATTTGATCATCTCAAGAGAGGCAACGAAGAGATCGTGCACCAACGTTCGGAAAATGACTCCATCTTCCTTTTCAATATCAATCAATGCTTCCACTCTTTGGTTCAGGGCTTCTTCATCCCAAAGATTGCTGGCATATTTCATATGATCTGTGGCCCATGATAATCCCTGGGTCAGATCGTCCCTCTTGTAGTAAGCGCCTCCAGCTGCAGCTCCAGCCAAAACTGCGCCTCCTACTGCATACATTGCAGGTCCTGCCCATCCCCACACTGATTGCGGGGCCTGAGGTCTAGCCGGCATTGGTGTTTGAGTAGCATTTTTGGCACTTAACCCCGCCAAAGAACCTAGAAGGGCTGAACCAACGGTCTTTGCTGCGTTCGCGTATTCGGCAGCTTTCGTTACGCTATGTTTTAAAACAAATGGATGAATGCCAAAGTACTGCCATGGGAAATTGAATATACGACACCAAAAGAGAGATGGTGATAATGTCACGCACTGGAGTATCATAAGCGATACATGCAATTATCTTGGGCCACAGGGGACAGCCTTTATCTGGACGAGAGTTGACAAATTCACGAAGCGTATCCGCGGCAAGAAGCCCCCCCATACTAGATGAGAGCCAAATTTTATGTATTAAGATATTGCTGTTCTTTCTTCAGAGGAGATAATGCCTAACCTATGCCCGCAAAGCACAATCTTTGCTTTCCCTGCGCCTAATCCAGATGCAACTTCGCGTTCAACCGTGAGGGATGTAAGCCAGTCGGCGAATCGGACTACAGCTTTATCCTTTGATCAGTTTAGGATAAAGTCCTAAATAACATTATTATGGCCACCAACCAAGTCGCCTTTGGTCTGTTACAAAGAAGTGAAGTTATTCAACTCGAAATGGAACTGCGCCATATGAACCCATACCTCATAAGCCGGGAATATGTTGGATTCCACAGTGACATGTGGTATAGTTTCAGATAATATATGTTCGAGTCTTTGTGGAAATTCTTCGAAAGACTCGTCCGTTCCCTTGAAACCATGTATGTAAACCAGGAGCAGTAGCTCAGGACAAGCTTTGGTTAGAGCCAAATGGATTTCCGGAGTTGTAGACTTGGAGGCTGTTGGATTCATTGCAGTATCGTTGACCCAAATTGATTACTGTGAAGAGAAAATGATATCATTTACTGCTGCGGATGTGCAAATGTAATTGTAGCCGTGACGTCTCGGCCCGGTGAGTGAAAGGCACTGAGAGGACTGACTATTACTATTAGCTAGTAGTAGTACATGGAACAAGGAATCCTCAAAATGCATGTTTGAATGGAGTTTTATATATATAGCCAGATCCCCCAGTCATGGGCCTACCTATAGCCAAACCATCGACGGCTCATGATGAGTACTTAACACTGTGTCAAACTCTGACTCTGGTAGGGCGCCTGGGTATGTAATGCCGGATATGAGATACTTTCAGAGAGATTGGACGAATCTTGAGATGACTGTGAAGATATTTCCAAATCGTAACGACTGTCCGGAGTCGCCAGATTATTTTGACGGTTTGCATCGGGATCAGTGTCCATAGGCAGAGCGTCGACTGTTGCATGTTTGGCCTTGGATTCCTCTGACAAAGACGCGGGCGTGATCTGCAAAGTGCCTGAACGGAACATCTTTTTTGATTTCGTTTGAGAGGCAGACGCCTCCGCCTTTGATGGGGAAGTGTCTGAATTTTTGTCCGATCTTTTTCTCCGTTTGAGAGGAGGTTGATACCAGTTCTGCTTCACAGGAGTGCTCACTGCGAATGGCGATGAAGTAGGGGATGGGGAACTGAGCGGCATTGCAGCACTAGGATCAAGCACAGCGTGAGGAGTCTTGGATGTGGAACATCGAGGACGATCATGGGAGTGAAGGGGAAACTCTGAGTCTAGTCGAAGTTGGGATGGAGGTTGAGACATGACAGGCAGATTTTCCAAATGGCTAGTTGATTGGCTTTGCGAAATTGGATCACTCATTAAATACTCGTCCGCAGGCTGCGAGGGTCCCCACTGCAGCTCATCCCTGCAATCACCATTCTCATGGATTAATCCGAAGGATGGAATGGGAATATCTGGTGCTTGTGACAATAATTCGTTAAATGAATGATGCCGGAGATCGAGATCTTCATCCTGGTCAATGTCGTCGTCGTCTTGCTCAGTCTGAGTGAGCTGCGCCTCGACGGAATTTTGGGAATCAAATGATGCGGATGCAGGATGTGACAGGGAGAGAGGATGCAGTTGGTCGGCATGAGTTTTATTTATGCTGTCCGCTATATTGGAGGTCACTTTGCGTTTATTGGGTCTTTCCACGAGGGAACTGAACGAAGGTGAGTCCGGTATTTCAAGTGAGAAAGATGTGCGCTCGGGCTCGGGAGAAGATAAGGATGCGAAGCTTGTAATTTGATTGGAAAAGGTGAGGGGAGAGGGGGCTTGACGCGATATACCGTCGGGGTTTCTTGGTTTGATCAAAGTATGCTTCTTCCTATGCTCCAAGGACAGTGGGCTTGGGGATGGCGCGGGCCCCGGTGAATGCCCTGGATGATGGGGAGAAAGTGATGCCGGACTTGAAGCTGGAGGTGACGGGAGGGACGAGGAAGGTTCTTGAGGGAGTTCAACTGAAAAGCCTACTATAATGTTTCATTGAGAGGGAAAAAACAAGGCGAGGTCGTAGTGAATACCTGATTTATGAGAAATAGATTCTCGTGTACTGTATGAATATTTATCGACCATTAATTCTGAAATTTTGAGGCTTTCTCCTTTGCCTTCTTCCACTCTTCTTATCATGGGGATATCTCGACGCCTGACAGGAATGGCACGGCGTACATGGTCATGTACGACGTGGTGAACAAGTCCTGCGTTATTGGAGAATGTAGAGCGGCACCAAGCCCATTTGCAGCTGAAAAGCTGAACAGACTGGTCCTGAGACATAGAGACTTGTATGTAAGCTTGGGGTACACCACTATATAAGTAAATTGCCACGGTCACGCTTACTGTGACATGTCGTGTTTAGCCGAAGACTCGACTTGAATATCTCACTCATGTCGAATCCTATCTTTGACAAAACCCCGTCGCTTAGCTATCTTGGGCTACCACAGAGTTATGAACCGTCTCCAGAAAACGATCCTATCGCTTTCTTAAGAAAACATCTCCTCCAACTTCCTCCCCATCTTCTAATGAGTTATACACATATTACCACCCCCAACCAACGTACTACGATAGCTGCTATCCGAAACAGACGACTTCATTATGCCAACAAGAATCCACCTGATCTCCAGTTTAACTATGCCAGAATCACTTGGCCTGGTCTTTGGCAGGGCCAGGAACGCCTAGTAGGACAAGATGGAGATGACGAGAGAGCCTGGGTACAGAGTGAATTTTTAAAAGGAAAGAAAAAATTTGTCGGCAATCTAGGGAATTTATTGGCAACCTATGAAGAGGAGAGACTGTCCGAGTGCATTCGCACGCTTGGGAGAAGAAGAGCAACCACTGACACCGATTTCGTGCCAGAAGAAGACAGTGATAGCGATAGTGATCCACATCCACAAGAAAAAGAGACAGAAGAGGAAGCAAAGGCTTCATTCGAAAGGCTGATAAGAGAATTCTTTGTTTATGGACGCCTTGAAGTGAGTGACGATCGATGCTGTGGCATTGAAATCACCGTTCATTGATTGCAATGTAGAACATGGACTATGACAAAATTGACTGGGATGAGTCTTTGAGCATTTATGATGATCGCGAAGCGGAAGACCGTTGGTTTGACGAGGATGAAGATGATTAGAAACGTATAAGATCAGAGAAAATTTGATTTCTAATAAGTAGTGACAGTGTTGTCACATGTATTTGGGTTTTGTCCACCGTTTCCCCCAAAGCCCACCCTAATGCTGTCGATCAGCAGTCCGTCCGAATCCATCGACGGCTTAAGCATTAACAAGCCTACCAACCTCGAGATTATATCTCTCCAAGGTGATCAAGGGAATAAAAAGAAGAAGAAAAAGCGATCTCCTGCAAACGACCAAGTTGTAGAGATTGACTCTGCTCAGGGAAGACAGAAGAAGCGTAAACATCGCGATAATGATCAAGAACCTGCAATTCAAGAACCTCAACCTGTAGCCGAGCAACCTCTAGAACACGACCTACCATCAAAGCCGAAAAAGAGGAAAAAAGGCAAAGGGAAGGCGCCAGCATCTCCAACGGACGCTGAAATCGAGGCGAGCTCCCATGCGTCTGCCGCCGCGCTGCTCTCTGCTATTGTAGCAGCCTCTGTCTCAAATCCTGAGCCTCCTTCAATGTCTATGCACTATGAATCTCAAGCGATACCTCAACCACCTCAACCATTTGCGCCATATCCTTATCCCTTCAATATATCGCCTGCCTTTCAATTTGACACAACTTCAACCCAGGCCCAGTCAGCTTTTCCTTCTGCAGGGAATTTGTCTGGGGCTGCCTTCTCCCAGCTTGCTTTCGGTTCTAATGAAGACGTCCTCCGTGCCTTTCAAGATCTGGACATCACTAAAATTACGAGCGTACTGAAGACTTTAGGAGAAGCAGCCGCAGCCGCTAATGCCCCTAACTTCGCGCCGCAATTGAGTGTTATGCCTTCTGAGCTGCAGCCACCTCCTCCATCAATAGGGCAGGTGCCTGCAACTTCAAATGTAATCTTGGGGATTCCCCCTAAGCAATCAACTGCCTCAGGAAGTAAAAACTTGCTCAACATGAGCTTACCAGGAAATGAACAACATACGAATCCTGATCATGCTTACTTGCTTGCGAACAAGTGGTTAAACGCCACTAAATTGGCCGAACTCGTGAGAGATGAAGGTCTGTAACATTATATTTCAGACCTACCCATCATTTCGCTGACAACGCACAGGCCTTGTTTACAAGAAGGGGAAGTTCTCTGCCATTGAAGAGCAACAACTGAAGGGTGCAATCGAGCGATATCGAAATGTAAGCATTTCCTTTCTGTATTTCACTTCAATCGTTGTATGACACGGTTTCATTTTCAGGAAAGACAGCTTGACGAGAATCAATTGCTAGAATTAATATTCGCCAAAAATGAGAAAAATAGGGATAATGCATTCTGGTCAGAGCTAAGTGAGTGCGACGGAAATATGCCAACATGGTTCTTACTCTGTCTATAGCGGCCGCTGTCCCTTTACGTCCCATCGTCGCTGTTTATCACCATGTCCGCAGAAGCCACCATCCACTAAAACTGCAGGGCCAATGGAAAGAACACGAGGACGATCTCCTGACACAGTACATAAGTCCCTCATTTCCTGTATCCTTACTCACCAAGTAAACACAGGGCCGTCGCAGACCTTGGCCAGCAATGGGAGAAAGTCAGCTTTCGTGTTGGAAGGATGGCATCCGACTGTCGTGACCGATATCGAAATCATATTATCAACCGCGAAATTCGTGTTTCAGGTCTTCTTTCATTATTCCTTTGCTTTGTGTCGCCTAATTTCATACTTTTGGTTAGGACACTGGTCAAAGGAAGAGGAAGATAAGCTCACTGCCATCGTCACCGATATGACGGTCAATCAGGGAAAAGATATTGACAATGATGTATTTTGGGGGAAAGTGAGTGAACTCATGGGAGGCAAGCGCGGTCGTCAACAATGCCGAATCAAATGGTAGACTTATATTCCTTAAAGTTGGTACAGTCCCACTCATGCCTTTGACAGGACGGATGCCTTGAGTAAAACAGTCAAAAATGAGGGGCAAAAACCAAGATGGAGTCTGCAAGACGGTTACATCCTCGTCCACAAGTAGGTTTTGACAGCTAAGCTTTTAAGAAAATTGCTTGACCGCTACGTATAGGATTGACTCACTTAACGTAAGAGATGATACCGAAATTGACTGGAAAACAATATCAGACGCAGATTGGAATCTTTGGAGTGCTCATACCTTACAGCGGCGCTGGTTTACATTGAAGAGAAGCGTTAAAGGTCACGAAATCATGGCTCATCAAGGTAGTCTTTCTCTCTATATTTCCTTCGCCTTTTTGATTTCTTGCGTCAGAAATAATGGATATTCTGAGAATCAAGAAGGCTCACCTTCCATCGCCGCCTGCTGTCAGCACGCGCAAACGGAAGGAAAGAAAAGTCACTAGTGCAGAAGCTGTTCATGACAACGACAGTGGCATGGCGAGCGTACCTGAAGCAGGCCCAAGCACCGGGGTAGGAACTCTGAATCATGCCAACGTTGCTGGAACCGAAAAGGGCGACGATGGGGAGGTTACGGGTTCTGATGATGACTGATCATTGATGAACCTTGTCGGATGCCCAAACTCTCGCACAAACGTAATAGGCCATTTATCTTGAAGCCTGCCCGACACTACAAAAGTGTATTGGGGCTAGTACATAGGTACTCAGTACTTGCTTGTCTAGCGCCAGCCCGAAATCATCATGATTTCTAAACTGTGAATTCAACACTTCTAGCTGAAAAGCCTCGTGACGCCGGCCAGGCCTGTGTTAGGGTAGTACTAACTTAACCTCACCAGCACTCATGGCGATTGGCACATTGCTTTACACCTGCTTTTCATTTGGAAAACGGCAGGCATGGGCAGCAATGCGGTTTACGCGCACCTTTCCAGACTCGATACAAATGACCGGTTACAGATATTTTGGTTTGACCTTAGGCCTTAATCCCCCATGTCTGGCAAAGAAAGCTTTTCTGATACTCGCATCTCAGGTAATCGACTATTGAACCATCAACTCACAAGCCTACAGACGTTTGTGACCGTACTTTTCATCATCGGAACTGCTTGTGCCCTTTTCGCGACTTCACTCACAGATACTACCTCAAATACTGGCATATCATATCTTCGGTCGTCGCAAAATGTCGCCACCTACAATCACTCTAAACCAGCCATTCTTTCGCGTTGCGCCGCTCTCAAATTTACGCCGAGTCCTCCGCAAAACTTTCATTCTCGAGAGGAATCTGACAGGTTCGAATCAGGGACAAATGCTACCTTGATCCGAAATTGCGTTATCTTTACTGGGAAGGATAACGGGACGGAAATAATTAACGGAGACATTCTCCTGGATAAAGGCATTATCAAAGGTTTGGGGAAAATATCTGGTCGCGTCATCGATAATACGCCCAACTTGACTATCATCAACGCGAAATACGCTTGGGTCACCCCTGGTCTTATTGACTTGCATAGTCACCTTGGACTGTTGAGTGCTCCAATTACTGCAGGTGCAATATTTGGTTTAAAGCTTATAGTTGAATCGAACTGATGCAATAGTAGGCGCCACGGACGTCAATTCTCCAAACGGACCGATATTACCCTGGTTGAGAAGTGTTGATGGACTCAACACCCACGATGACTCATATGAGTTAGCCATGGCTGGTGGCGTCACGTCTGCCCAAGTGCTTCCAGGGAGCAGGAATGCCATTGGTAGAGGGATTTTGTCAACACAATCCAATCATTTTAAAAGATTAGCACTTTAGGTGGTCAGGCTTTTATCGTGAAATTCAGAAAACCCCAGGATCGATCCGCTTCTTCCATGATTGTTGAACCTCCTTACAGCCTGAACATTCGTGCGGATGATATGGAACCATTTCGCTGGAGGCATATGATGTATGAAGTATCTTCCGACTCTTGCAGTGTTTTGACAATTCTTTGGACAGACAAGTATGTGGTGAAAGCCTACGACAATACGGAACCAGGATGGATATGATATGGGCGCTTCGTTCTGCTTATAATCAAGCAATGAAGCTTAAAGTGTCTCAAGACGAGTATTGCAGCAAAGCAGAATCAGGTTTATGGGAATCATTGGATGGTCCGTTTCCAGATGATTTCCGATGGGAGATGTTAGTCGATGTTCTTCGCGGAAAAGTAAAGGTTGGCACTCATTTGACATCTAGAAAATTGCCATGGTTCTCTAATTGTTCTTGTAGATTTCAAGCCACTGCCATGAAACCGTCGATCTTGATGCCATGGTTCGAGTAAGCAATCTCTTAATTTTTCTTCCAAGGACGGTTCTGAGCCATACTCTTGTTTTATCATAGTTGACAAACGAATTCAAGTTCAACATTGCAAGCTTCCACCAGGCATCTGAAGCATGGCTCGTGCCAGATCTATTGAAACGAGTGTAAGATGTCTCTTACTTTCCTTATTGATAGCTTCAATGTTTGCTTTCACAGCTGGGGAGGGAATCCGTCTGTCGCCATTTTTGCAACTAATCATCGGTGTGTACAAGTCCCTCCTTTCTCCTGGTGATCATTCCTCAATTTTACAGGTTCAAACGTGAGGCCTTTCGAGGATCCGAATATGCAGGCCGTGTCCTTGCGGATAATGGAATACCCGTCATCATGAAGGTATCGTCTGCTTATTGGGTTATCATTAACCATCACCTCATAAAAAATCAAGTCCGATCATCCCGTGATCAACTCGCGTTATCTCATCTACGAAGCCCAGCAAGCTCACTATTTTGGTCTCCCGCCGAATCTAGCGCTAGCATCTGTCACTTCTACACCTGCCACGGCCGCAGGTCTCTCCCATCGAATTGGTATTTTAGCAGTAGGTGCTGATGCTGACATCGTGCTTTGGGATTCGCATCCTCTTCGACTTGGTGCAACTCCAGTTAAAGTTTGGATTGACGGAATTCTCCAAATCCCTGTCCCATCTAAAACAGATGAAGAAAATCATGTCGAAGTCGGTAAAGGCAAAGAAGGAGAGGAATGGAGGCAGTTACCAGAAACCCCAAATTGGGATAAAGAGCGAAAGGTGGCACTAAGGTGGGATGGCCTACCTCCGTTGGAAGGAAGGAAATCCCCAAGCAAGGTGGTGTTCACTAATATCAAGGAAGTCTGGAAGAGATCTTGGAACGGTGATATTGAACGAGCGTTTTCTGCCGAGCCTTTCGGAGCTCAGCATATCAAGATGGGTAAGGTCATCGTGGAGGATGGGCGCATGACTTGCATTGGTGTGGACTGTTCCGATACGAGTGGAGATGCTATTGAAATAGATTTGCACGGCGGCACAATTTCGCCTGGATTAATGTCATATGGCTCTCCTCTAGGATTGGAAGAAATACACTCCGAGCCCTCGACCCGCGATGGAAGGTCTTACGACGCATTTAGAGATAATGTTCCAAAGATCCTTGGCGACGTTGGAGGCGTTGTGAGGGCTGTGGACACTCTGATGTTTTCCACACGTAACGCATTGTAAGTATTCTGATTTGATATAAATCCTCCTTGTTAACTCGACATAAACCTTAGAATTGCTTATCGATCAGGTGTAACGTTCGCGACATCATCCTTGGCTAGACCTATTTATCTTGGAGGTTCCGATGCCCATGTAATATCCGGGCTATCCACGACTTTTTGCACTGGCTCAGCCCACGCTATGCAGGCGGGTGCCATAATACAAGATGTTGCAGCTCTACATGTGGTCTTAGGAAAGTCTCACCCCACAGTACGAAGGGTCAGCGTAAGTACCCAGATGGCGGCCTTGAGAAGACTGCTTTATGGCTGGGAATCTCAAGACAAAGAAACGGGTGCTTGGTTTAATAAAGCTGCGCAGGTGACCTGGACCACAATTCCTCCGTACAATCTACTAAAAATTGAATAGGGAATTGTTCCACTGGTCGTCGAGGTCGATAGCGCAGACATCATGGCGAGTCTTTTGATATTGAAAGCCGACGTAGAAAACAAGATTGGTTCAAAGATGAGGATGGTTTTTAGTGGTGCAATGGAAGCTCATCTTCTGGCAGAGGAAATAGGTAAGCAAATTTGCGCATGAACATGCCAGGATCTCAACGGCTCCAGGTAATGCGAAGGTCGGGGTTATTCTTAACCCGGCTCGACCTTTCCCCATGGTTTGGGATCAACATCGAATGTCAGATCATCCACATTGTATATATTGCTATCACGACCTGATGATATATCCATTAGTTTGCCCGGTCCTCCACTCACAAACGACACGGCGTTGATTAGATTGCTAGAGCACGGCGTTATTGTCGGATTGGGCGTTCGAACTGCTTGGGAAGCTCGGAATACGCGTTTCGATGTTCAATGGGTGAGTTTTCCTGCAAAGACACCAGATAAATTTGATCGAGCTGTCTTTTAGGCCGTACTTGAATCGAATACCCGAATTTCAGAACAGCAAGCGTATGCACTAGTGACTAGAGACCTTGAAAGTCTGCTTGGTGTTCGGGGAATTGATGAAGAATCGGCAGACCTTGTTGCGTTCGATGGTGGTAGTATGTTTGATTTGTCAAGTAAAGTCGTTGGAGTGATATCCACAGGTCGTGGATCCTTAGAACTATTTTGAATCCATTTATTGTGCTCGGCGCTCCTCTATGTAAATAGTTGCAGAATAAATATTTGATTCTGAAGCTTGCGTCTTTACACAACGCCCAATAGAGCTGCGCCACTTTTAATTGCACGATTTCTGGAAGCCACGAAGCTGATGCCTATGCAACTGATGAGAAAGCCAGCAAATCTAGTGAAGACAAATTAGAAAGGTGAAAAGAAGAGAAACCCATCCCTCGTGTACCGGAAGAAGGCTATTCGTGAGATGGAGCGCTCTTCATGAGGGGATCGAGAGGAAGCAAAGATAGAGCGCAGAACGGCAGGGGTAACGGGGATGCGACTCTTTGAATCAATTGGGGGTTGTTGAAGGCCATTGTATTTGGGCCTTGCCGTCGAGGAGGATGTTGACGACGACATTAGAATGGATTATGTAATCAAAGTCTTTTTCAACTGGTACAAGAAGGTCGGAATCTTTACTTATACCGCTGTGCTTATCCAACCATCGCCGTATGTCTGTTTCGACATCCCGTGGGTTCCAAATCATGGACCTAGACTGACCTAGATGTCATTTCGTCATATTTTTTGCTTCAATATCTCAGCCAGGCCCTTGGACTATTTACATTCACGCGATGCCGCTGCTGGATAGGAATTCTCTCTCTGCAGAATCTTTTCATGAAGATATGATCAAGATTATCGACCGCCTACCGACAGAGGAGGAATACCGTCGCGTCAGGCATCTCTTGCTGCAAAAACAACCCCTGGAAGGACCCAACATCACGGATGAGCAACTTGCCAGAATTGTTGCTGCGTGTCCGCACCTTGAGACTGCGGTCTTTACAGGTGTTCCAGACACGACCGATAGGACGGTCGTGTCACTTGCAGAAAATGCGATTAACTTACAAGGATTGGATTTGTCTGGTTGTACACAAGTTACAGATGTCGGGATCCTAGAAATCACCAACAAGTCTCCACCTTTGCAATGGATCCAGCTAAACGGAGTGGTGGGACTTACGGATCCCTCAATCACTGCCATTGCCAAAACTTGCTCACGTCTGGTAGAACTTGAAGTTTCCGGGCTTCCGCTGTTGACACCACTTGCGGTGAGGGACATTTGGTCCTTTTCGAGGTCAGTCCATACCGTTATAATTCTCCTTTCCCGAAAATTTGACCATATCGCAGAAAATTGAGATCCTTACGACTTTCCAACAATCCTCTTCTCACTGACAAAGCTTTCCCTTCTTCGTTATCCATGGACGTTGCCGAGAAACCGGACGGCGAGAAACCTTTACCCCATAGACCAACAACATGGCTGGAACAATTGCCGCCGCTAATCCTGCGACACTCTGCAGATAATTTACGCGTGCTGGATTTAACTTCGTGCAAACTTACGGACGACGCGATTGAAGGGGTTGTAACGCATGCTTCTAAGATACAGACCCTCATGCTCTCGGGATGCACTTCACTTACAGATAGGGCTCTGGAAAGCATCTGTAAACTTCGTGATCATCTTGACGTTTTAATGCTAGCCCACGTTTCTAACATCACGGATAATGCGGTGGTCAAGCTTGCACGTTCTTGTGTTAATCTTAGGTGTATCGATATAGCATGTGAGTCTCGAATCGTGGTTTGTCACTCGCACTCGTTAACTTTAATCTGTGAAGTTTGTCGTAATTTAACAGATATGTCTGTACTTGAACTGGCGGAACTGCCCAGCCTCCGACGGTTGAGTCTTGTACGTGTTCACAAACTTACGGATATCGCCATCTTTGCACTCGCCGAGCATGCTATCGGATTAGAGCGCCTTCACCTCTCATATTGCGACCATCTTTCGGTTGACGCGGTCCACCTACTACTCCAAAAGCTTGAACGTCTACGCCATCTCACCGCCACTGGGATACCATCTATGCGCAGGAAAGGGGTGCAACGTTTCTCGGAACCCACGCCCACAGTAAGTTAAAACTATCGCACAAACGTGCTTGACTTCTAAGCGATTCAAATGTAGAATTATGATCCGGATCAGCAAGCTGCGTACTGTGTATTCAGTGGGGAGAACGTCAGTCGTCTACGCCACTTTTTGGACAAAGAAGACATGCGCCGACGTGAAGCAGAAGCCAAAAATATTCGATTTACCACGCGTTCGGACGATAAGCTTGATTTGTTTTAGGTGCTGTTCAGGGTCTATACCTATCTTTATCAGATGTATAAAATGAACCGGTTATAATATATGTCGATCCAATTTTGAAACTGTCCTTGGGTTCAAAATGTGTCCAGCATTCCCCTGTATTTAAACTTGAGCGCTGTCCTTCCGCGTCTCTCGCGATGCAGGTTATTTCCTCCTCCTCCTACCACGTCGACCCTCCGCATCCACCGCCAGCAAAGATCGCTTCACCGTGCCGAACTTCTACTTCTCCCCTGTTTCTTCGAAGGCTCTCCAAATCATTGGAACAATCGTCTATCCAAATTGCCGATGAGGAAGCTACCTCCATGTTGCTGAACCTTGAAAACCAGCCCCAGTCTCCGAAAAGGGTTGGTATATGCGCATTCTTACCCTTACCTTCTATCGCTGCTTCTCCAATTTGCACGCCCACTACAAGTTTGTCTTCACAAATCCATAGCGAGTGTGCATTTTCCTCGGTCACTCCTACAGACGATACGATGACACCAGATACAACTACCACACCTTCCTCGGACTGCGCGTCCATGTCAATGGCTTCTCTACCCCCTACTCCGACATGGATCGCAACACCTCCCACTCCGCCGTATAAGAACATGCGTAGGTGCAATACGGCATCAACCCGGAGGTCATCCTTAACACTCTTTACACCCTCGACATCATTTCCTGCCGCAATGCATGTAGGTCATGCAGAAAATAGCATAAATACCCGCTTAAAACGTTGCACTTCTGTGCCGTCGATTTCCTCACGATTTCAAACCATGTCGAAACCTCTTCTGAGTGGGATGGAAGGGCGTTTTGTTAATAGTCCGAACAATGACGCCACAGCAGGGCCACCGTCAAAAATTTTCCACTTAACAGATAATGACGACGATGGCAGTCCATATGACAAAGATATTCCTTGCCTTCCTGAGGTCACAAGCCCAGAGGGAAGTTGGAGTGACTGCAGTGTCGATGACTTCTGGGGCACAGAAAGGAATAGGGATGCTCTTCGAAAATTTCACGCGTTAAAAGAACTCCTTGCCACGGAAGTCGGCTACCTCAAGGACTTGAAGGCGTTGGTGACGGTAACTATCTTTAAATTAAGTAATGAGGACAGCCGGTTGACTTTTTCTGCTTCCGAAAGGTTCATCTTCGTAATCTTCCGACCGTAACTACTCGAGCTTTGCCATCTAGTTCAACATTTGGTCGAGCGTCTTCATCATTTGCCACGGGGCCATGGATCCATTCGTATACACAACTTCAAGCTACAGCGCTGTCTTCTTCTTCTACCTTACCAGAAGCCCACAATACTTCGTCTTCCACGCCTGTCTCTGCAAAGGAATCCTCAAAAATTCAATCACGATACTTGTTCACCGATAGCGAGATTGAGACCTTGACTCGTAATGCTGAAGAACTATTACAGCTCCATGAGCACTTTGTCAGAGAGCTCCGCGCAATTCTGGAACCTCTCAACTTTACTATGGATCAGGATCAGGACGATGGTTATCAACATCTTGACAATCTCGACGCTGCTATTCAGGTAGTATCTACCAAATTCGCAACAGAGGTGAGCTGATCTCGTCTTGTTTATTGTCGATGTGGTTTCATATGCAATGTATAGGCCTCCCGCTTTAACGCATATCAATCATTTTGTGCTGGTCATCCAGAAGCCCTGGATATCGTTAGAAAGGCTCTACAACAATTCCCTTTGGAGTTTGATGCTTTTGAGCAGCGATGCGCGGCTATGGTTTCTCATATGCTTGAGAGCGAAACAAACTTTGCCATGTCAGAACCGGGACCCAACCCCTCTTGCGACTCGACTGATTCTGCTACGAGCCAGTCGCAGTCGCAATCTTTGGTGGTTGAAGATCGCAAGAGGGCCATGTCATTGACATCCCTCGATGGCACTATTCGACCTTTGCGTTCTCGCCCAAGCATAATAATGACCAAAGATTCTGTGATTTTTCCTTCAGAGACAAGGAGAGACAAGGGTGTTAGGCGCATCGCTTTTGCAGATTACTTGATCAAGCCTATCCAAAGAATATGCAAATACCCTCTTCTTTTAGACCAACTTCTTCCCTCCAAAGCATTACGAACTATGTTACAGACGTCTCCCGAAGGTCGATCAGATGTCCATGTTGTCGTGGAAAGCGCTGCTCAGGCTATGAGGCACGTGGCGACTTCAGTTGACGAGGCTCGACATAGACAAGATATCGCTACTCAGTCGTGGCTTATCTTCTCTCGTGTATCTCTGGGTCTAGCATCTACGTCTGCCTCATCACCCTCGCCCTTGGTTCAGATGCTTACCCAAGGCTTTCTATCATCTCTCGGGACATGCGTTCTCTCAGGTTCACTCGATGTCATGCATTACCATCCCACTAGACCACTGGGTCAGACCTCAAATATCAAGGCAAAATATCTGGGCGCATTTTTGTACAGTGGTGGTTACCTGATCCTAGTCAAAGTTTGCAAGGGCAAGAAATATGTGCCTCGACACTGGTTTTCCTTGATTGATTTTGAGGTTTCTGATGTAGAAGATGATGGTGGTAGGTTTCCTTAGGTTTATATATTCAAGTTCATGTTGATGACCTTTTTTTAGCTATGCTACCTTGTTCCTTTAGGTTATCCTCGGGTGAGCAACATTTCGAGCTTGCAGCAGCCTGTAAGCGAGAAAAGGACTCGTGGCTTTGTTCAATAAACGAATCGCTCACGCATGTTCCTGCCTGGACTCAAGAACCAACGCCGAGCTTCAAATTCGATGGAAAAGGTGAACTTTTGCCTGGCTCCGATGATGGGCACTCCGAGTCTCCTAGTGGTCTCCCGACGATTCGATCAATCCCTGAGCTCGGTAATACCTCTGAAACTGAGTTTTCGGAACCTTTTTTCGCTTCCCTCAGAGGCCATGTTAGGTCGAAAAAGAAGAGACGAGGGTATGAAGCCCCTAATCCACCAAGCCGTAGATCTTCCTCTACTTCTGTCAAAGCTATCTTTGCCCCAACAAATTCTGATATAGAAACCGTTGTCATTCGGCGTTCTTCTCCTACGGCTCGGCTCCAGGTTGACCAGGAGTTGCAAGATGTGATATCTCAATCTTGCTTGACGGCCCGTTCTTATGCTTTCACACATGAGCAGGAGCTTTTCCAAGCGCCTAAGGCCACCAAGTTGGGCTTTTCTCGGTCCAACTCGGGCATGAGTATGGCCGGCATGGGTCGTCTCTCGAAACACGAAAGCGTTCGTGTTCCAAGGCGAAAGACTACGGAGAGCTTCGACAGTTCAATCTCCAAAGGATCCTCAACGTTAAGCAGCACGACCACTACCAACAATAACAGAATCGGCAAGAAACTTAGTAACACATCCGTTTCGTTGAAAGACTATGACAGCAACGCCTCTCGGAACATTGCAAGTTCATCTTGCCCTTCTCCCCCTTCATCTCGAGCGGCAATTCTTCGTTCGTCAGATAATAGCACCTTTTCTCTTCTACCAGCTCCTTTGAACAACAAGGAAGCGTCACCGCTTAGACCACGCTCATTTGTTCGAAACGTCAAGGATTTATTTCATTTTCGTCCCATGTCTCCTGTCTCTCCTGTTTCTGTTATCGTCAGTCATCCGAGTCAGAACATGGTCCAATCGCAGCCCCCTCCATCTGACCAATCATTGGCCCCGAATACCATATCGCCTCGCTGGAAAGTGGGTTCTCTTCGTCGACGTGCTCGAAGTGTACCCTCCGAGCCAGTTAATAGTGCAGTTACGATCCTTGAAGACCCCGCAAAATCTTACTCTATCCGATTTACAAAGGCGGTTGCCCAGCTATCAACCTAATTGCAGAAAAACCCCATGGTTCAATCAAAAGTATCAGTATTGGATATTGGACTTCGTTAAGTTGCTGCTTGCAGCAAATTTTTTAAATTTTTGTAACATTAATTCACGTAGACTCGGCGCTGTAATTATTATTAAGTTGTACGTCTCCCCCTAGAGCAAATCATCCACCCCTTGTATAATACACTTCAAGCATACAATACCCACTTCGCAATTACTTTTTTTGCTTTTCTTGTCCATAATTTATCAACCTTCCACTGTCGACTACAGCAATTACGCATTGTTCAACTGTCTTGCACAATCACAGTATGTACATACATAGTATCACAACTTGAATCAATTCAAAGTCTCTTGGCAATGCAAGATATGATCCGAGGTCATTTAGTCTACAGAAGGCTATACACTGAGATGATAAATGCTGAAGCAAGTCGTATAAATACATGGTAGGAGGTTAAGAAACAAAGCCATGAACCCGTAGAAGATCGCCCCACCTAAGCGGACGGAAAATAAGTCAGAAAGAACAAACGAAAGAAACAAAAAAGTTATCACGCACTCCTCCCTTTGTAAATCCACCTCGGCCAACTTTCGTTTGAGTTGCCTATATGGAATAAGCCACTTTTTTCAGGGGACACGGGTATTGTAGAAATAAGAAATGAACACACGAGTTTTCTTTCGTCAGGTTATTCCTGGCCTCTTTGGTCTGCCGCAAGTCTTTGGCCATAGCAACCCAAGCTTCATCATCTGGCAGATTGGCGTCGTTGTACATCCCGTCTAGTTCCTCGTTAAATGCCTAATGATCTGTAAGTGGACAGACAGGCAAAGGAAGACGCAAGACACCTAACCTCATACATGATCTCCTTCTCAGCGGTGGCGTCAGTCCATAAATTTCTGAATAGTTCGCATTGACGTTTGGAACTTTGTAGTTCAAGCTTTGTCCTCTCGAACTCGGCGGCTCTCTATTTTACGTATCATCAATTGACGAGATAAACAAGAACAGTCAAAGATGTTTGAAGCACACCTCCTTAAATTCAGAAGCTAGTCGACGTAGCTCATTTTGGAGAATATCTTGATTTGATTGGGCTTTCACAAGATCTTTGTCAGCATCTGCAACTAACATGTCAAGTGTTCGGCTGCCTTCTTCAGACGTTTCTGATGAAGCTCGTGTAGGTGTAGCAAAGACGGCGGTCCGTATTCTGCTTCGTGGTGTATCTTCCTGTCTACGTCCAATTAAATCTCGCATCTCTTCCATTCGCTCCTGAGCTGCCTTAGTCTGTACTTTTCATCAATGTTGATCACTGATAGAGAATGATTGCGCATTACCATGGGCGTAGTAGGTTGTGGTGTCCGAAATCCTTTCTCAGGCGAAGAAGGTCGAGAATAAGGGTCTTCACTTGTACTTTGAGATGCTGATACGATTGCGTTGACTTCCAGTTTGATGCGTTTAATAGTACGGCGGGATGTCTCAATCTATTTAGAGGGGCTTAGGGTATTGGATAAGTGTTACACGAACTTGCTCACGTCTTCCTTGGTTGAAACCGCTAAATGTTGTATGTGTTCAAAATCTTCGGGCTTGTAAGAGCTAGGCACTGACTTCGGCTTTCGGATTTGTGGTGACACCCGACGTGGAGAAACTATACGTTGGAAATTACGGCTGAGGGGCGAATTGCGGACATGTGAGCGTCTCACTGGCGTTGGGGACCCAGGCAGAATCGCCGACGTTTTTACTGAGACCTTCTTCTTGATGGACAAAGGTTCGATAGGTGTTGGAGCTGAGATCAAATTTGAAGCACTAGGTTTCGGAGTACCTGTATTGCCAGTGGGGAAGAAAGGTTGGCGTTTACTTCGTGGAATGTTGGAAACAGGATTCGAGTGATGGGCTGAACTGCTCGGTGGCGGAGGATGGTGATTGAATTCCGACTCGAAATCATCATCCATGGAAGGTAGAACATGATGGGAAGGATGAGGTTCGGAGCTCTTAGGAGGAGGCAAAGGAGAGGGACTTCTGGGGCCTATGGGATGCCGTTCAGAGGGATCGCGGGATAAAGCTCTTGATTGTCGGGGTGGCGAGTCCACGAGAGCAGTGGGTGATGTAGGCCGTGGAGTTGTATATCGAGTAGACAGTTCACCAGATATTTGTGATGTAGGATGCACAGAATTAGGCGGTTCTTCTTCAGGAAAATTTGTCATTATTATCACCACTTCAGCGTGATAGTGACTCAGCTCACCTTCGTAAATCGTTGCTTCCACGGGCGCATCCAACTGCATGGGAGCGACACGCTTGCCATGCTGATTCAGGCTATTCTGTCGCGCCAGTTCTAATTGCATAGCTAAGTTATAATCTGACGACCCAATCTCCTTGGCTTTCGCCAATACGGTATTGTTGTCGTCTTCTACGTCGCTGTAATCTGGATCAGGGCCTCTCGAAGATGACCTGGATTGCGACCGCGAACTTGAGCCGCGTTCTGAATCGGACAACGGGTCAACCGATGACTTGCTTCTCTTCGATAATTTCTTGCCCTTGGAAGAACGGGAGGCAAAGAAGGATGAGTCATCGTCCATAGTTGACATTGTCGTAGCAGCTGTTATTGTAGAGTTTGAACGATGAGAAAATTTCATGCTATCCGCCGTAGTTGTTGTTTGAGTATAGGTCGAAGATCGGCTTGTTGACCGTGATCGATGCCGCTTGTGGCCATTTATTGAACCGCTGAAAAAATCGCCCATGGAAGATCCAGGACGAGTATTGAAAAGGTTTCGAGAAATTGCGTCAAGGCCAAAGATTGATGCTTTTGAACGGTGTGTCGGTGTTGAGGGAATGGAATTTTTCCCAGTTTTAAACTCGAATAATCCAAATTGATGAACTAGACGGAGTGGAGTGCATTAGAAAAGAAAGAATAATAAACGAAAAGAAGTCACTAGTTTGTACGACCCGGGATGGCACCCTGCCAGTCTGGACAATATCTTCTTCGCCTTCATCTCCTGGTTCGCTGGAACTAACTGCATAGCGACATAGACCTCCAGCCATCGGTTGGACCCGTATGACAGCAAAAGGGGGTCCTCCTAGACCAAAGGGTAAAGGATCGGCTGATCCCAGCGGGTCAATATGAACTACGACCTTAGTCTAGATACCAAGTTAGACCCTATGTCATAATGGTAACGCTTAACAAACGGACCTTCTTGGGTTCTTGCAGGAAAGCAGTCCGCTGGTAGACATTGAAGTATGTTCGAGCCAGTGTGATTCTTCCTGATCGACATTCGACTTCTTGTTCATCCGCACGGAGAACCACAGATTGACCAGCTCGTGCTCTATAAGTTGCTTGAGCAGTCCAAAGGGACTCCAAAAAACTTTGCTTTTTAACGTCAGTCTGAGTTGGGTCAAGATTGATAGGTATAACAGTTAAGGAACGGAAAGGCCGGCCTGACCATCGGTCGGTCTGATCCTGAGGGGGATTTTCTAGGTAAAGATTGATTTCTGGAGAATTGCTGAGAAGCCAACAGGGAATAATGGTGGGGATCACTTACCAGCACCACCGATGTCAGTAGCAACAACATCTGTAATGTCCACGACACCTTTACATGTCATTCCGCTCTTTTTCTTTCCGGTTGGGATGCCACCAGCCTTAGTCACCTTTTCAATTCCATCCAAGCCTGACAACGATCTACCGCCTTTCTCTCCGTTAGGACGCTTGACGATAACAACTTTATCGTCAAAGAGGAAGAGACTGCAGTGCAATGAAGTCGACGACCCGCTTGTGGAAGACGCGGCAGAGGACATTGATACATCCGTAATCATATCTTCCACGTCGATGCAGTCAATAAAGCGTCGAGAGTTGGAAAAGAGGTCTGGAGGAAATCCATCTATAGTTGCGATGAGACAGTAGAAAATGGCAGCGCGTTTTGTTTGTTCGTCTGCTTCAGCTTGGGCGATCTTGCTCGCAATTTCATCCGCCTCCATTATTTTGGGTCTCTGGGGATCGTCTGGCGACATGTGCTTCAGCATGGTACGAAAAAGTAATGTGTATCGCGGAATCCGTTGAACAGGCTCCATCAGAAGTTCACGTAACCCCACTCGGTTACTTGACTCGTCTGATTGGTACTTGATACGCTGTACAGAGAGGAAAGAGAATGTTCGGTGAGAGAGGGACAACAAAGGGAGGTGGCTCACATCGATGTAGTCGGCAAACCCTGATGATCTCTTCGATACCTCCCTCTCAAAGATTGCTTGAGCATCCTCTCGTTTGACGTAATATTGCTTGTACTGCTCAAAGCCGCGCAACTCTTTGAAGTGTCGCAAGGCCACGTCTCCTACTCCTCCGACTACTTTGTAACCGTTAGGAGCAGCCATCCTTTCAAGATCTGTAAGAAATGCCTCGTTTACAGGTAAAAGATTGTCGATGTTGCCAAAAAGAGTCTTCGCTTCGTATGCTGGGATGATGACTGTATCTTTCCTTCGTGCAAATCTCCTAAGAGGATCGGCATAGTGATATTTGAGAATTTGAAGTCGTTTAACATAGGATTTTTCGCTTGTGATGAGTTCATTGACGACTGAAATTAGTGTGGAGGTGTCCATAAGAGCGCGCTTACGTTGGGTAGCTCGGTCCTGCGATGATCCGCGAACAAAATAGCAAGTAAATTGAGTTCCTGTGACCTGAAGACTCTGAGATTGTAGGGGGTACTTACAATCTCATTTAGAGATGGACTTGGGGTGGAGGCAAGTATATCTGTCGAAGATTCAGATGAGAGTGGGTCTCCAAGAGACAGAACAAGTTCCTGTATTTCTAGTTCTGATCAATGCCTTGTCACTCAGCTATCAAGTGGGAAGTACCTTCGGGGAGCCTTCTGCCATTTTCTGAGCCTTCAACGACAACACCGCAGTAGAAAACCCGTTTGGTAAGACTCGGAGCTAGAGAAGGATGTCGAGAGCGAGGTTCGTCGCCGCTGGCTAAAGGTACCACAAGTTTGCGGGGAGACGTGCTGAGAGCCATTTAACAGATTAGATTGAGAGAAAGTTAGTAGATAAGCGGTAGCAAAATGGAACAGAATTGACAGAAACCAACAAAATCACGGTCACGTGATGGAACGCGGTATTTAATTGTTACATTATGATCATCTTTGAACCTTTCATTTCCGTCTTTTTGAATCCCGAGCCTCAGCAAGCTCCTCTAAAATCTTCCTTTTCTGCTTCGTAGGCGATTGTGAATAAGCTTGACGTTGTACAGGCGGGGGTGTCGATGCTTCGGGTTCGGATGAAGGATCCCCAACTATGGGCCTGTCTGAGTCCCTTCCCATCTCCGAAGAATCCTCAGTGCTGTAAGTGATTATGCTTAGGTCCAGGTTGCAATGACCTGGGCAACAAGCTATGACGTACACTCCATCTCCATCTGTCAAAAAATTCTCTTCGACTTCCTCTTCACTCGTTTCCAACTCGCCTCGGGTATTGGCATCAAATGCGTCCCACGCCTGTGCAACCTTGAGTAATTCATCCCACCGCTGCGTTTCAGTCATATGAACAAGTTCTACATCGTCTCGAGCATGCCGCGCACGACATTCCGCGCATAAAACAGTCTCATCGGCGCCTTTGGAGATTCCGGGAAGACAGTCATTGCAAACAATGTGCTCACATGGGAATCTATCAGAAACTAGGATGAGTCGTTTCATCAAGAAGAAGGACAGGCCTTACGCAGAGCAGTTTTTGAGTTCCAATTTATTGTAACAGATAGGACATTCGTCAAGGTCGTCCGGAAGCGTCGTTACCAGCATAAGGTCGCTAGACCTCCGTAGCAGCTGAGAAAGAAATAGTATCAGATCTAAGTCATACCTACGGCTTTGCAAAATAAGTAATGGAACCTTTCTCATTCGAGACTCGGAATCTATCTCTTGATCCTCATCGGATTTTGCATCACATTTCTTGGGCAATAGATCCTCAGCCTCCGCAAGAAGCTGTTTTGCCTTATACTTAGAAGGATCCGTCAAAAAGGTTGATAAGAAGTAACAAGGGAGGTTGGCACCTTTTCTATTCTTCTTTTCTGTTTAAGGTTCTCCTAACCAAAATGAAGAGAACATTTTCAATACAGATAATAACTATGTCGAGAGAATATTTTACCTCTTTCAGTACTTTCACTGTCTTCTCCAGCTCCTGTATCCGCGTCCCTCCTGATTCTGAATCGTCTTCCAGGGGGCTTCTTCTGTAATGTGTTTCATTCAATGCTGATCTGGATTCCAATTCGAGTTTGAGCCTGTTATTCTCTCGTAAGAGGGTCTTAAGCCGCCGTTTTAGTTTCTGCACGCTTGCTTGGATCTGGTTGATATGTTCCTACATGTAGAAATGAGGCCAAGAATAGATTGAAGGAAGGTAGACTGCCTACCTCGATTTGATCATGAAAATTTGAGCTGTCGGCAGCAGAAGAGTCGTCATCGTCGTCATCGTCGTCGTCGACTTGGGCTCGCCTTTGTCTCTTGACTTTGGAACGGGTCTGGGGCATTATTTAATTAAGAAGTTGCATGTTCATATTTGGCATATTTGTCATCATCATCATTCTATATTGTGTTTCATTACGTCATTCATCCACTCTTCCACTCAACCACCATATATATCATGCCAACACCCTCTCTTGATCCACAGGCCGTCCTTGACATCGATGGTTATCTAAGGCCAAATGTTCCGGCCATAATTGAAAGGCATAATCTGTTCAGGGACTGGAAGGACACCATCGACGAGCATGAAGGCGGCTATGATAACTTCACTAAGGGTTATCTCAAATTTGGTTTTAATCTTGGTCCCAAAAATGAGGTTGTATATAGAGAATGGGCACCAAATGCAAAAGAAGCCTTCCTTATTGGCGATTTCAGTGCGTTGTTGACCATAGTATAGTGGCTACAAAATGTGTGGCTTCTCATTCTTGTCCAAGATGAATGGAACAGGAACTCCCATCCGATGAAAAAAGATGAATATGGAGTATGGGAAACTACTGTCCAGCCTCTGGGGTCAGGCGCTTGCGCCATTCCTCACGATTCTAAAGTCAAGGTAATTCATTTCCATATCTTAAATACACTTTTCATTCTCAATCAATTGGCAGATCTCGATGATTCTTCCATCTGGAGCGCGTATTGAACGTATTCCAGCTTGGATCAAGCGCGTCACACAGGATTTGGCCGTTTCTCCGGTTTACGATGCGCGATTCTGGAATCCCTCTACGTCCGAAAAATATGTATTTAAACACCGACAACCTCCTAGACCCACAAACATCAGGATTTACGAAGCTCACATTGGCATTTCCACCTCAGAGCCCAGGGTCGGTAAATGCACCGAGTTTACTAAAGACACTTTACCAAGAATTAAGGATCTAGGGTACAACGTCATCCAGCTCATGGCTATCATGGAGCACCCTTACTATGCATGTAAGTCATTGGTATATGAAAGTGGATACATTATCTCAAATATTTGAAATTAGCTTTTGGCTATCAAGTTACCAGCTTTTTTGCTGCTAGTTCTCGTTTCGGAACTCCTGAAGAGTTTAAAGAACTTATCGACACTGCTCATGGAATGGGCATCACCGTTCTTCTCGATATCGTGCATTCTCATGCCTGCAAAAACGTTCTAGATGGGCTCAACGAATTTGATGGCACAGATCATCTATACTTCCATGAGGGTGGCAAAGGACGTCATGAGCTTTGGGACAGTCGTCTATTCAACTATGGGCATCATGAAGTACTCCGCTTCTTGCTTAGCAACTTGCGGTTCTGGGTAGAAGAATTTCACTTCGATGGTTTCAGGTTCGACGGCGTAACTAGCATGATGTATAAACACCACGGTATAGGCACAGGCTTTTCAGGGGGCTATCACGAATATTTCGGTGATGGGGCAGATCAAGAAGCTATCGTATATCTCATGCTCGTACGTCGTGTTACTTTTCGCTCGTCCCATCATACATTTAAAAGGTTCAATTCCTTAGGCGAATGATGCCATGCACACCCTATATCCTAACATCATCACAATCGCAGAAGATGTCTCAGGGATGCCGCTGCTTGGCAGACTGGTCAGCGTTGGAGGAGTTGGATTCGACTATCGACTTTCCATGGCCGTTCCTGATATGTGGATCAAGCTTCTTAAACACAAGGCGGACGACGAATGGGACTTTGGCAATATTGTTCATACGTTAACCAATAGGCGTCATGGCGAGCAGAGCATTGCTTACTGTGAAAGTCACGACCAGGCTCTTGTAGGCGACAAAACCTTGGCATTCTGGCTAATGGATAAAGAGATGTGTAATTGTAGCATCGTTACTTTATTGGTCAAAGCTAAATTTATTATAGATACTCATATGTCTGATCTTACGCCTATGACACCTATCATTGCTCGAGGTATTGCGTTACACAAGATGATACGGTGTGTTATCTTTCTTGTCTTTAGGCGGTCCAGGAGCTAAGACATGCGCATAAGCTTGCTGACGCAGTCTCTGGGAGGCGAAGGCTACTTGAACTTCGAAGGCAATGAATTTGGACATCCTGAGGTTAAATCTATATCATAACAAGGAGGAGTGAATACCTGAATTTTTTACTTCACAGTGGCTGGACTTCCCCCGCGAAGGGAACGGGAATTCTTTCCACTATGCTCGCCGACAATGGAATGTAGTCGACAACAAGCTTCTTCGTTACAGATATCTCAATAGCTTTGATGGTGCAATGAACCATCTTGCCGATCGTTATGGCTGGCTAGAAGCACCCCAAGTAAGACAAATGGATACAGGCAACGTATTTCTAGGTTCACAATTTTTACCTCACAGGCATACGTATCTTTGAAAAATGAAGTCGACAAGGTCGTGGTTTACGAACGTGCTGGTCTGCTCTTTGTCTTTAATTTCCATCCCTCAAAAAGTTTCACTGACTATCGCGTGGGCGTCGATGACGCTGGCGAGTACGGGATCGTATTAAGCAGCGACGAGGGGAAGTTTGGAGGGTTCGACAATATTGCATTGGATAGCAAGTTCTTTACCACGCCAATGGAATGGAATGGAAGGAAAAACTGGATACAGGTGTGTTTCTACGACCAGGAGTTTTTATTAGTTACCTCAATGACCCTTTCTTCTAGGTATATATACCGACCAGGACGTGCATTGTTTTGGCCAAAAGCCACTGACCGTCTAGTATGGATGGTGGCGCTGTTTTTAAATTCTCGGATCCTTCTCGGACTCACAGAAAATTATGATGTAAGAGAAACTTGTGGCCGTCGTTTCTGTATCGTACGTTGTATAGCATCTATTGGTCGATAACCTCTTCATGAAAAGCCTAGAAATTACTCCCCGTTGTAGCACCTTGGACTGAATTATATCTCCAAACCGTACCGTATATGACCTTGAGAGTGCAGGGAAAACACAAGCACTGTAGATTGGAATCGAGATAACACAAGATATTTTAGTTCGACAAAAATTACAACAATTCCTGCAAAATCTCCACAACTTTATCACCCATTTCTTTAGTAGAGGCCTTTCCACCCAGATCGGCGGTCCTCAGTCCATAACCACCCAGTTCGGGGTTGTCGAGGACCTTTCGAACAGCTTCTTCAATAGCCTTTGCAGGCCTTTCTAAACCCAAGGAGTAGCGAAGGAGCATCGCGGCGCTGAGGATGGTACCAATTGGGTTTGCGATTCCCCTACCAGCTATATCAGGCGCAGAGCCATGTATAGGTTCGTACAGACCGCTAGTTGGTTTAAAGTCTGCAGAAGGCGCGCCAGCTAAAGATGCAGAGGGGAGAAGTCCAAGAGAGCCTGGGATGACACTTGATTGGTCAGACAAGCTTTAGAATTTGTTAGGTTACAAAAGAAAATTCAATGAAAAAGCATAACATACATATCACCGAATAAATTCTCGGTTAGAATTACGCCGTTCAACTTTTTAGGATTGGAGACGAGGAACATCGCGGCCGAATCCACCAAAGTGTGATCCAACTTGATCTGGGGATACTCTTTCGTCAGTGTCTCCGTTACCACTTTCCTCCACAACCTCGAACTAGCAAGTACATTTGCCTTATCGATCGAATGGATTTCAAGGGGAGGGTTGGCGGATAAAGCTATCTGGGCAGCAACACGCGTGATTCTTTGCACTTCTGATACACTGTATATCATGGTGTCCCATGCCGTATCTTCATCGGGGAAGACACCCTGTTCTTCACGATCTCCGAAGAAGACTCCAGGACGAACCACGATCATGTCGGCTTCGCGTCGGGGAGAAGCACCCAGTTCTTTAACTCCCTGTTCTTTACGAGGTCCGAAGTAGATTCCACCAATGAGCTCGCGAACCACGATAATGTCGACTCCACGAGCGATCTCAGGTCGGAGAGGACAGTATGATAGAAGAGAATCGGAGGCAAGGTTCGCGGGTCGAATGTTGGCGTAGAGTCCGAGTGTTTTTCTTAACGCAAGCAATCCAGATTCTGGACGTACTTTGGCGTTGACTCCCCATTTTGGACCGCCGACGGAACCTGAACACAACATTTAGATTCACTCGAGATGAACCAACAGTATCTTACCCATGAGGATTGCATCGGCCTCTTGACAGGCCTTCAAGGTTGAAGTGGGGAGGGGTTCACCAGTGGAGTCGATAGCGCATCCTCCGAACTCGTGTGATTCGAGATTAAGATCAAACTCTGGAGATTTCTCTGCGACAAGCTGGAGAACTTTAACGGCCTCAGCGATGACCTCCGGTCCTATATTATCTTCGCTCAGCCACGAGGTTTAAAGAGATTCCGATGTTCAGATCATACCAATTCCGTCGCCCGGAAGAACAACAATTCGAAATCTGCATGTACAGATTTAGATTTGTTCGAGAAACTAACGGATTAAACATACTCCTTGTGAGACATGGTAGTCAAGAGCCAGAAAGTAAATAGACACGTTCAAGTGGGCCATTTATTGAAAAAAAGTTGGCGCGACCTGCCTTATTGAGAAATCCAAAAAAAAGATTGTGTTGTTTTGGGGCTCGAAACTGTTTCCTACCATATCTCGCTAACTACACATAGAATATGATGAAAAATTTCATGTATTTGAAATGTCCTAAACGAGTCCGAGATGCCTGTGAAGACCATATAAAAACCATGCAAAATTGCAAGAGTTATAGAAGTTGTGCATAGTTTCACCGTTTCTGGTCACAGAACAAGAACACCAGGGCCAATCAATGATCTGAAACATGCTTCGTGTTCGTACGTGAATTCTGCAGGTGCTGGAACAAAGTGTAGCCTCGGTAAATGTGTTTGGAGTGAAGAACTTATATGTGTGACATCACCAACCTGTTTCCTGTCATACCTCTCTCAATACTTGGGCTTTTTTTTACAGTTTTTGAAGCTCCCACCTGAAATTGCATGATATTACCAAATTTATTATAGCTGCACATATCTTCACTCTCTCCAACCACAGAACAAGAATGGCTGGGTGGTTCAAAAATCTGAAAAATGTGTTGTGTTTGTAAACAAAATATGAACATGCTGAAATTTTTTTGAAGCCAAGGCATACAATGTACCTCAGGAAGTGTTTGTAGTGACCTTATGTATTATGATGGCTGTTACAAGGCCAGGCCCACACTACATATGCATTGCATGCCTTGACTTCAAACCTTTTTCTCAGCACCTGCAGATTTTGTATACAAATGCAACACAGTTTTCATATTTTTGAATGACCCAGCTATTCTGCATGCTCTGTGGTTGGAAGGGTCAGAATATGCACAACTAGACTGTCTAGACTGTCCACAGGTCAGGGCCATGGTTTGTATTTTTCTCTTTCATATAATTGCTGCTCCATTGTTCATTGAATGTGCTGACAGTTTATGGTGCATCAGGAAAATGCACAAAACCTATATAGGCTGGATAGTGTAAGGTAAGTGTTAGGGGATGTTCAGCTTTGTCCAATGTTCCTTCCGACAACACTCTGTCACCTCCATACATTCCTCCTCATTGTCGCTAACTCAGAGGTCTTTACACTCCCCCTGGTTTTCCGGACAGACTCCATTGGACTAGGTCCGGACACCAGCACTTCCAAACATGAATTTTCATGGTGGAAATTGGTGTAATTTTCCTGTCACTGTCCAATGCAATTCCAGTGATTGTCTGGCTGGACAATTATTCCATTGGACAGTCTGGCTGGACAATCCAATGGAAAATCATGAGAAATAGCCCAAGGAAGTCTAATGGACAATCAGTGGAAAACAGCAGAAAGGGACCAGACTCCAGCCTTAATGCCACTGGCTTACAAATGTATGGTAGCAGAGACACAAATCTTGTATATTGTTCTGCCTGCAGGGTGATCACATGACCACATATACACATCACCAAACCCAGCTTCCTGCCATATTTCTCACACCACCACCTCACAAACAATGACCAGAGCTTGCTTTGTGCACCATCTGTGGTCATCTAAAGGTAAGTATGGATTACTTACCTATGTCCTTACATGGACTAACTACCTAACAGATGCTGCAGGACAGCAGTGATGTTGCAACATCACCATATATAAAAATGCCAGCAATGATGACCACTGATAGTGCTTTGCACATTCAGCAGTTGTCAAAAGGTGAGTCAATAGTTTTTTAATGCATTTTGGTGTGCTAACCACCTGAGACACCCCATGTTAGGGGGCATTCCGCTTCGTCCAATGTTTCTTCGGATAATGCTCTGTCACCTTGATACATTCCTCCTCATCGTCACTAACTCAAGATGGAGTACACTCATGGCTCTGATAGTGGAGTCTGATGGTCACGTGATGTAGCTACCTTTTGCATTCCTATCACTTTTTCACCATTCTTCATCTTTTTCATCATTCTATTATTTTGACTCCAATTTTTGGTATATAGACATGCACCCCACCTTAGCAGGGCTTTATCCTTTTCTTTTAGGATCCTGTTACAACTTCGACTGATTCAGTCTTTACAGAGGTGATCAGTAACAGTCGTTGGACTAGTTTCAAGTTTGTTTGTTTATTCAGACTATAAGAATGCTTTGGTATAACCAAAGTATTGTCTTAAGTCGAGCCAATGTTCTCGAGTATCAAGAATGTCTTTGTATTCAAACAAAGACCAGCTAAAGTTACACGATATCTAGCTATGGTTTATATAGAGTAGAACATGTGTATAGCACATGGTCAAAGCATGTTCTACATGTGTATGACAATGAAGTGAAAGCATGATGCATAGCATCATGAATGAAAGACATGCATCGCTAGCATGTAACATGCGCGTTATGCATGGAAGAGAGTAAAAATAAAAAGAACATGTGTTTGTGGCATGTTGTTCAAAAAGTAAAATTGTACGTGTTTGAGATGAAATCGTAACATGCGGCAGTCCACTTCATTGTAGGGCATTACAGACAGTCTATGTTAGGGGATGCTCCGCTTTGTCCGATGTTTCCTCTGATATTTCTCCGTCACCTCTGTATATTCCTCCTCATCGTCGCTAGTCCAAGACGGAGTGCACTTGTGGCTCCGATACTGGAGTCTGATGATCATGTGATGTAGCATTCCTATCACTGTTTCACCATTCTCCATCTTTTTCATCATTTCATTATTTTTTCATCATTTTATTATTCCGACTCCGATTTTTGGTATATAGACATGCATCCCACCTTAGCAGGGCTTTATCCTTTTCTTTTAGGATCCCCTGCTAGGTGCGCTTTCCTGTCGTATTTTATGTTTATATATATGTTTAGGATCCC